>Ga0123335_1000708_pt1 | contig 56919 bp, 35 predicted proteins | sample BiotimSIPDNA_2_FD_89707 | JGI IMG/M metagenome (GOLD analysis project Ga0123335, IMG submission 89707) | Anaerobic biogas reactor microbial communites from Washington, USA - Biogas_R2 time_0 SIP DNA | ecosystem: Engineered > Bioreactor > Anaerobic > Unclassified | place: Washington, USA... | reverse complement strand
TCCGGCGATACAAGGAGATGCTGCTTGGAGGTCCCTTTGCCACTGTGCAAACTGCCCGGGGTTGCCCCTATGCCTGCACGTACTGCACCAGTCCCCAGGATAGTCGCTACGTCACGCGAAGCCCTAAACGTATCGTTGAGGAGATCGAAGGTTTGGCGCGCCTGAACGTGAAGGTGTTTCGTTTTCTGGATGACACGTTTACCGCCAGCAAAGAACGGGTCATTACCGTTTGTCAGGAGATTTTGCGGCGCAAGATCGTAATGAAGTGGAGTTGCCTCTCTCGTGTCGATACTCTGGACGCGGAAATGCTCTCCTGGATGGAGGAGGCGGGGTGTGTTCGCGTGATCGTGGGTGTGGAAAGCTATGCGCCCGGCATATTGGGCGTGTTTGGAAAACGTATCGCTCCGGAGACCATTAATTCCCGCCTGCGGCTTATCCGTGAAGCTGGAATGGAAAGCCTGGGATTTATTGTTGTGGGTGGGCCCTTTGAAAGCGAGGCGGATTTCGAACTTACCCGGCGTGGATTATTGTCTTCACCTCTGGACCTTGTGATTGTGCACACTATCTCCATTTACGGAGGCAGCGCTATGGCACAACGATTTAAAAGCGAAATCGAATTTCAACTGATGCCCTACATTAGCAGGTGGAATAATCCTGATATCGACAGAATAGCACTACAGCGTGAAAAAACGCTTTATCGACAGTTTTATTTCCGTCCCCGCATTCTGCTGCGCCAGATGTATACGATATTCCGCTACCCTGCGCGTTCGTTCAGACTTTTCCTACTGCTTATTTCTTTTTTATCTTCCTCTTCTCAAAACAGGGAAAGGAAGGACCTCTTTTAACCGGCGCTGGTCTCAGGGCTTGAGACCTTCGGAAAGCGCCTTCATGGATTCATCATAATGATGAGTCATCAGTTCATTGCCGGGATGTTCTTCGGCAAGCCCCCGCCAGATATGGACACGCTCTTCTCCTGCCTCTTCTTTTACCAGCAGCGTGTCAAGATGTTCGGCTATGGCTGCGTCATCGGGCGCCAGGCGCAACGCCTCCTCATAATGGGACAGAGCGGCCGCAATGTCCCCGTGGATCTCTTCCGCCCGAGCAAGCACAAACAAACGCCAGGGGTTCTTAGGGTCCAGATCTGCCGCCTTACGCAAGGACAAAACGGCTCGCCCTATGCCCCCCTGCTCCAAATACATTTCCCCCAGGCTGAAGCATGCTAGGGCCTGATGTTCGCCTGTTGCGAGAGCACCTGCGTAGCATTCCTCGGCTGGGCCAAACTCTGATTTTTCCGCGAAAGCCCGTCCGAGTTCAATGAGTTCATAGGCTGCCAATGCCTTGGTGTCGGGATGGGCGGCCAAGGTGTCGGCCAGTACTCGGTGCGCTTCGCTCAGGCGTGCTGAAAGGCGCAGACATCGGCTTTGCGCAAGATGGGTGTCAGGCTGGCCGAGATGGTATTTGCTCATCTCACGATAGACCTCCGCCGCCTTTGTATAGTCTTTCGCTGATTCAAGAGCCGCCCCGTAAAGCATCCCAATCCGCCAGTGGTCTGGAAGGGATTCAAATAGTGCCTTCCAGTAAGCAACGGTGGCGGGCATCTCCATCGTTTTTGACAGCAGGGCGGTTCTGTCCAGTACGGCCATAGAAGTTGTGCCTTCGCGTAAGGCCAGCGCATACCAGTGCAATGCTTGTTCCGTTTCACCGCAAAACTCAAAGAGTTGGGCGAGACGGAGTTTATACGTGGTGTTTTCCGTGTCCAGTTCACAGGCAGTTGTATAGGCCAGGATGGCGGCGTTGGCATTTTCAGATGTATACCAGCGTTTTCCGGCCTCAGATAACTTTTGTGCCACGATATCCGCGATTTCTGGGTTATATTCGGCCCGTTCTTTCCATCCACTTATGTAGGCGGTGGGTTGTTTTAGCGACAGGAGCAGTTGGTCATAGGTATCATACAGCACTTTTTCAAAGGGAAACCGTGTTATGAGGTATTGATAGACACCAAGGGCGTTATACGTATTTTCAGTCCAGTTGGCGTAGCGCTCAGCACCTGCAATGCTGACATATTTATGAAAAGGCATCCAGTGGGCCAGCCTTGATTGATGCTCCTGTTTATTGAAAAGGGCCTGTATCCATTGTGCGTCATCTTCTACTGTTGTTTCGGGATCCCAAATCGCTTGTATTAGCGCCGTGGTGCCGGTGAAAGCGTACTGCTTTTCACGGTTAACCCGGCTTTGATTATCTTGCAAGGGGTACGCCGTTGGCTCTGATAGGACCAACGGAGGTTCGGTATCTTTTGGTCCCTTTTCCCTGCTCTGCGCCGCCTCAAGTACCTGCTTGGCTGTCTCATAAAACAAAGGTATTTTCAGTCTGTCTATTGATTCCAGACTACTACGGGCGGCGTCCATGTCTTGTTGTTTACAAAACGCTTCAAAATAAGCATCAAAAAAATAACCCAGTCCGAGATGGTGGGAACGGGCGGAATGATAGGCTGCGATAGCGCGCTGATGCTCGCCTTTCGCTGCAAAGGTATATGCCAGTGTTAGATATCCCAGTCCGAAAGACGGATTCTCCATAACAAGATACCGGGACATGGCCTCGGCAAGGGCAAGGTCCCCGGTTTGAACCAAGTCAAGCGAATAGGTTATCCGGCCGATAGCGCTTACCCCGGGCCAGGTGCCTATGTAGCGCTCCAAAGTCCGCAGTATCTCCGTTTTTCTTTTTTCGGTGATGCTTTTTAGTCCCAGGTCTGTTAAAACCTGTTCGTAGTCGAACACCCAGAATTCGGGAGACAGGCCTCTTACTGTACGGGGAGCGTTTTCCGAATTCGGATAGATGCGCGCCACCGCCATGTTGAAACCGCCCGAAAATTCCTTGATATCACAACTTAAGCCCCTGGAACGCAAAGTCTCCGTCAGAAGCGGTCCCAGCGGCTTTTCCGAGAACCATTCTTTCCAAAAGCGCGTTTCCATCAAGAGCCAGGCACAGGGATCTTCTTTGGTATTTTCGGGTCTTGCTTGATGGTGCGTGAAAAAATCAGCTGCTTCATCTGCTGCCGCCACCAACGTATTTACGCGGTGCATTTCCAGGGGAATATCTGAAAAATAGGGAAGGCTCCGGAACATCGGTCCGTTCCACCACAGATCAAGGATGATGTCCTCATTCGTGGCGTTTTGTTTAACATAGGCAGCCCCGGCTCGCCAGTCCGTTCTTGTGCTTCCGGGAAGAAGCAGCACGCATTGATACCCATACAGGAGGACGAGAAGCGTCGCGGTCAGGGCAAAAAGGTGCCTCGGCAAACGAGAAACCAGAATGCCGGCAACACAGTAAATGCCAATGGTGGTGTAAATATCATGACCGTAATCGGAAAAGTTTGCCGAGGTAATCAGGGTAAGCACTGCCAGGATCACTGAAGGGACAAAGATGATGGATAATAGCAGGTGCTGTTCCGCCCGCTTTTCAATGGAGCATACACGAGAAAGTTTTGTTGCTCGCTCCTGCCGGCACCAAATCCTTGGGAATAGAAAGACAGCAATACCCGTCAGCAACAGCAACGTCAGGGCCCAGTCAAAAACAGGCCGTATCCATAACAGAGCATTAAGCCAGTACCCCGACGGACTGGAAGCGCCGGACTCAAACCAGGGCCAAAGGCCGGTATGCCATCGCAGGACATCGGCGCAGAAAGAACGCAGCAACAGAGAAGGGAATACTTTGCAGAGGATTGCATAAAGCGACAACCCCCAGTCCGGGTGATAGCCCTCGGAAAGGTGCGGTTTGAATAGAATGGCAAGTGATAACAACGCAACAAAGAAAAGATGAACTGCGGCCCAGCGTGCAAATACGTTGTATTCCCGCCTTCGCAATAGGTAGAGCCCCTGCGGGAGCAAAAACAATACCCCGAAGAGATGGGTGAATAGTACCAGCCCGTTGGCAAGAACGTTTAAAAGCAGCCATTGACGGCGGTGGGAGTCCCGCCAATATACAAGTCCCAGGAGTGCCAGTAAGCAACCCATAAACAAAAGACTGTAAGGACGGATCTCCTGGTTGTGCCAGATGTGCTGAGGCGATAACGCCAGGCACAGCGCGGCCACGATACCGGCGCGATGTCCGCCCAAGCGGCGGCCTAGCAGGTATAGCAGAACTATTGAAATCAGGCCGGGTACTAAACTTACTGTCCTGAGTGCGATAACACTGCTGTCAGTAAGTGTTGAAACGGTGTAGGCCAGCACGAAGTATATCGGCGTGATAGCCATTTCCGCCAGGTAGATAAACAGATTTCGAAAATAATCAAGCAAGGTATTACTTGACAGTCCAAAATAGATGCTCCATTCGTCAAACCACATGGACTGTAACGACAGGTGGTGGATTCGAAGCGTTGCGGCAATCAGGACGAGTAAAAAGAGCGGCAGTAGCTCCCGCAGGAGAACAGTGAATTTCCGCTTGTTTATTTTATCAGGGGGAGTATATGGCAGCATATGGCAGTACTAGCAGCCTGGAAAATAAATCGGTGCTGCTTGTATTCTATGATGAATAGACTTATTCACACGAACTCCTTTCAAGGGCATGCCGTTTTTCTTTTTTTGAAAGCGTTTCTGTGCTGAACCCATGGTGTATATTGCCGTTCTGAATAAAGAGATTGCCGCTCATACACTGTTTGCCCAGGGTCTCGTCCGCGTTGTATACATTGCAGTTGGTGTTCATGACTACCGGTAGGAATATTTCCGGATATTTTTTTACGTTGATACCAAATAGATTTGCCACGAAAAGCTTTGTCATGGCGGGGAGCAAAAGCAATGTTTTGCATTTGAGGCCCCTTAAAACAACACCGGCAAAAAGTAACCGTCTCCAAAACAACCCCTTGCCGGCATGTCGCTCCCATCGTTTCAAGGCGCTATCCATCCCCTTAATATTGAGATACTGGGTGAGTGGTTTCAAGGTGTCTTTGTCGCGCACAAACAACATGATTTGAACATTCATACAAAGCCGGATATCTACAAGGTGCAGCAAAGCGTGAAGTGCTTTTTGAAAGGTGTAGATAGCCTCTCTGGAATCAGAACCATACTTTTCATATAACAAGTCCATCATTTCGTCCGGCATAATAATGTGTTCTGGACCGAGCCCTTTGATGGTGGTAACCCAGGCAAAGCCATTGACCGATAGAGAACGTATAAAGGGCTTGTCTTTTGCAAATTCACAGCAAGCCACCAGCTGGTCTTCATTAATCCCCTTAAAAATCGTGGGAGACAAACTTGTCGGAAAGTTTAAGGCTTCCAGATTTTGCAGCGCCGCCAATTTGGCATCGACAAATTGTTCCACACCCAATCGGCGGGCTTGTTCCTTATCAAAAGAATCCACAGATAAACGGATTTCGTCCACGCCCGCATTGGCCAGGTGTTTACAGTAGTCTGGATCAACAAGGCGTATGCCGTTGGTTGCTAATTGTACCGTAACCCCGTTTCGGACAGCTTCTTTGACGAACTCGAAAAATTGCGGATGCAAGGTGGGTTCGCCGCCGGTAAGGGTATGTTTGGCTTTTCTGTAGCGGGGAATCAGGTCTTGGTATTCCTGTAAGGTCATCTCTTGAAAAAAAGGATGCTGCATTTCCACGGAGCAGTAGGGGCAGTTCATCTGGCAGGTGTCTTTGATGAGTACCCAGTAGTTCGTAATCCGGCCGCAGGGGGAATCCCCTTTCAATATGTCAAAATAAAACCGGTCCAAGTCGGCGTACAGCCTGCCGTTTCGGGACAAGAGTAACTTCGCCGGACCGTGTTCGGGACATTCGCGATAAAGGATAGCCGCGCCTTCTTCGAGGGCAACCTGTCCTTCGACTTCCTCCGCGCAATGAGGGCACAAAGATAATGTTGGGCGAATGATTTCCATGAGAGGCTTTTCTAATATGGCTGCAAGCGATCAGCCGATGGTTTCTATAATCTTTACTTTCCGCAAAGAACAACTCTATTTTAAGGGTATAACCGGTTGAGTGCAACAGGAGCATGGCGTATACGGGGGACTGATTGTTAGCGTCTCCTTGAGATGTTTTATTTCGAAGCGATGCTTTCAGCCGAAGGGACGTGCCTTTTTTAGGGTGTAGAAAAAATAAAAGCATTGACATGAAACCCGGATCAAGATATAATAGACAAACGTTTGTCTAAGGGGTATTATGCGGATCGAGTGTTATCTATCTCAAGTGTAAACACGGAAAGGTTATAACAAGATGCTTAACTTGGCTACGGTTGTGGAGACCAATGCGCGCCTGTACCCCGACAAGCCGGCGCTTATAACAGAACAGTCTAGAGTGACACACGGGGCGTTGAATGCTTTTGCGAATCAGGTAGCCAATAGTCTGTTGGAACTTGGTGTTCGCCCCGGTGACCGGGTGGCGCTGAGCTGCCTGACCAATCCATTTTTTACGATGTGTTATTACGGCATCTTGAAGACGGGCGCGGTTGTTGTGTCGTTGAACCCGCTGCTGAAGCGTGAAGAAATAGCGCGAAATCTTGATGATGCCGAGGTTTCTGTGTTCATTTGTCACGATGGGGCGGGGCAGTTGCCGATGGCCGTAGAAGGGTACGCCGCTTTTGAGATGGCCTGCGGGTGCCGCTCCTTTTGTCTGATTCAGGAGGATGGTGAACAACCTTGTCTCCCGAATCGGGCCGTCGACTTCAGCGCGTTGGTGAAGCCACAATCTCGCGCATTCGAGACGGTGCAGACTGCGCCGGATGCAGCCTGCAGTATTATTTTTACCTCAGGCACCACGGGACGGGCCAAGGGTGCCGAACTAACCCATGCAAATTATGCCGTCACTTGCCTGTCGTACAGCGATGTGATGGGCTATACCCCTGACGATGTTATTCTGGTTGCGGCGCCCCTGTTCAGTGTGCTTGGTCAAACCATGCTTATGAGCGCAGGTTTATCTGCGGGTGCGACCCTGGTGTTGCAGTCCCGTTTCGATCCGGAACGCGTATTATGCGCGATGGAACGGCATAACGTGACGGTGTTCAGCGGTGTACCGACCATGTTTTACTCCCTGTTGCACTATCCCGGACTACATAAACACGATTTGGTCAAGATCGGGAAACACTGGCGCACGGGCATCGTCGGCGGCGCACCCGTTCCTCCGAATTTGTTGGATGAAGTAGAATCCGTGTTCGGTGTGCGATTACAAAAAGGGTACGGGCTTTCCGAAACCACGGCGGTGGTTGCCACAACCCGCCGTGGCCGCCCCTATGCGAAGGATAGTGTCGGCGTGCCGATGTGGGGCGCGGAAATCCGCATCGTGGACGAAAGCATGAACGACAGGTCTGCTGGTGAAGCGGGTGAAATCGTTGTGCGGGGGCCCATGGTCATGCGTGGGTATTACAATCGTCCTGACGCCAATGCTGAAGCGTTTCGGGGCGGCTGGTTTCACACAGGCGACGTGGGTATGCTGGATGCCGAGGGTAACCTGCATATTCTGGACCGCATCAAGGACATGATCATTCGCGCAGGTTTTAATGTCTATCCCTGCCAGGTGGAAGCGGTATTGATGCGTCACCCTGACATCCTCATGGCTGGCGTGGTCGGAGTGCCCGATGCAAAACTTGGCGAGGAAGTTCTTGCTTGTGTCGTTCTCCGCGACGGGGTATCTTTGAACGCCGAGGATATTATTGCCTGGGGGCGCAAATATCTTGCGGGCCATGCTTATCCTCGTAGGGTTAAATTTTTGGATCGCTTGCCCCTGGGGCCTACCAACAAAATACTGAAATCCGAATTACGCAGACTGGCCGCATCAATATAAAAAAGGAACCTCAGCATGAATTTGACGGTGGTTGCAATGACAGCGCTATTTTACCTGGCAGTGACGTTTTTTCTGGCCTATAAAGGGTATAGGGCAACCCGTACCGCTGAAGATTACATGCTGGCAGGGCGCACCATAAATCCCTATATGATGGCCCTTTCTTACGGCGCCACGTTTATCAGTTCCTCCGCGATTATCGGATTTGGAGGCGCCGCGGCCATGTTTGGCATGGGAGTCGTCTTGACTAATTTCATGAACATCCTGTTGGGATTTTTCATCGGTTTCATGGTACTGGGGGTCAGGGTGCGCGCCATGGGGCAGCGTCTCGGGTCTACCACTTTTCCCGAACTGCTGGGCAAACGATTTAATTCGCGTTTTATTCAGGCCTTCGTGGGCTTGATCATTGTTCTTTTCATGCCATTGTATACCTCGGCGGTACTCATTGGCGGCAGCCGTTACATTGAGGCGACCTTCCAGATTAACTATGAATTGGCTTTGATTTTGTTTACGGGACTCGTAGCCTTCTATGTGATTACAGGGGGCATGCGCGGCGTGATTTATACCGATGTATTCCAAGCGGTACTGATATTCGTTGGACTGGTGATTATGGTAGTGTACACCTACGGTATTTTGGGTGGTCCTTTTGAGGCGCATCGCAAACTGGCGGTGCTCCCGTCGGAAATAGAAGAGCAATTTGAACAGGCAAGGCAAGAACTGGACGCGCTTGCTCCATCTGATCTTGACGAAGCGAATTTCACGGGGTGGTTTTTGGATACAGCGGGCAAGGTGGCGAGTGCGACCAGTATGTCCGAAAGCGAACGGCAGCAGTTTTTTGAAGCCCATCCTGACATTGCCGGCATGGCTGCGCTGATGCAGAAGTATCCGGCCCTTGCCAGCAAACTGGTCACCCTCCGCACGGGCCAGGCCGGATTCCGCGGCTGGACACACCTGCCTCAAAAGGGCAGCATGTTCTTTTACGTTTTAATTACCAGTCTTATTCTTGGCATGAGTGTGGGCATGCTGGCTCAACCCCAATTGGCGGTACGCTTCATGACCGTAAAAGACAGCCGCGCGCTGAATCGCTCAGCCCTTTTCGGAGCCCTTTTCTTCTCCGTCATGTTCGGCGTGCTTGCCACTGGCGCGCTGACCAATGTCTGGTTTTCCATGCCGGAACACGGCGGGCGTATCGCGGCCGCGTCGGTCTCGGCTGGCAACATTGACTTGATCATCCCGACCTATATTAACCGCGCCCTGCCGCACTGGTTTGGCATCGTCTTTATGCTGACCCTGCTGGCGGCGGTCATGTCCACGCTCAGTTCTCAGTTCCACCTGATGGGTACCTCCTTAGGCCGGGATTTCCTGGAACGGGGCGTTCTGAATCTGAGTAACCCGCGGCATACGGTTCTCCTGGCCCGAGCCGGCATTGCTTTATCCGTGGTTATTACTTTGTTGCTCGCATATATGCTTCCCGGCAGCATTGTGGCGGTAGCCACGGCAAGTTTCGCCGGTTTGTGCGCCGCTTCGTTCCTGCCCCTTTATGTGGGCGGCATGTATTGGCAGCGCATGACCCGTGCCGGCGCCATCGCCAGCCTTTGTGTGGGATTCTGTGTCAGCGTATTCTGGTTCGGTTTCGTGCAAATGTCCGGAGGGCGCAACCCGGCCGTGCTGTCCTTCTTTTTATTAAACCGCCCAACAATTATTGAAGGTCCTTTTCTGGGTATTCATTGGAAATGGGTAGAGGCCTTGATTGTGGCGCTTCCGGCCTCCACCTTGACCGCCATTGTGGTCAGCCTGATGACAAGGCCTGAATCAGTGGAACATCAGGAGAAGTGTTTCGGTGTGTCAGGTATCGTTAACCATAAGGAAGACAGCAGTGAAATATACAGTTGAATATGTGGACATTTGGTATGGCCCTGTCGAAGATAAACCCGGGGGACTCGCCGAAAAACTCTTGCCCTTGGCCGCCGCAGGCTTTACACTTGACTTTCTTGATGCGAGCCGGGGTACAGGAATGCTTTTTGTGGCCCCTGTGAAAGGCGTTGGACAGATACGTGTGGCACGCAAGACAGGACTTCAAAAAGCGACCATGATGCGGGCGTTAAGGATTACGGGCAGGGATGTGTCAGGCCTGGGAGCGCAATTATGCCAGGTTTTGGGCGAAGCGGGAATCAGTTTCAGAGCCCTGGCCGCTGCCGTGGTTGGCAAGAAGTGTTCCTTATGTTTTGCTTTTGATTCAACAGAGGATGCGCGCAAATCGAAAAGAGTTTTTAGAAAGTCCTTGCCGCACTAATGGAACTGAAACCTCTGGGGCTTCGTTGCGGGCTTCCGGTACCGCCGATCAGCATCGGTACAGCACGGTTGCCACATGATCGGGAAGCGGCTGCCATATTAATACGAGCGGCATTGGATGCGGGCATGCGCTTGATAGATTCAAGCCGGACTTATGACGACTCCGAGCTGAAAGTGGCGCTGGCATTAAAAAATGGATACCGTGAGCGGGCAGTTGTTTCCGCTAAATGGTCGCCTTGGGCGGTCAAAGTGGATCCGGACGATTTACCAACCGCTTCGTGCGCGCGGAAACGGCTTGAAGAACAGTTACACAGACTGCAGGTGGATTATGTTGATCTGTATATGATCTGGCTGATTAACATACCCGAACACTATCATTCAGCCACGGCCCCCGGAGGGCTTTTGGAAGGAATTTTGCGCGCGCAGGATGAAGGTCTGGTGCGGCATATTGGGTTCTCCTCACATGATACGCCGCAAAATATATGCGCTTATATGCGGAAAAGCGACTGGTGTGAGGTCGTGATGGTCAGTTACAACCTGATCAACCATCACAATGCCTGTGTGCTGCGGCAGGCCCAAGAACTGGGAATTGGCACACTGGTGATGAATCCCGTCGGCGGCGGGAAATTCGCCCAACCCAGCCGGGTGCTTAATGCACTGGTACGAAAAACGGGGGTTTCTTCTGCCGCGGAGCTGGCAATACGGTATATTATGAACAACCCTAATGCGGACAGCATGCTTTCCGGTATCGCCAAACATGCCGACATAGATGACGGGGTACGGTGCGTGGAGTGCGGCCCCCTGGACGTGGAACAGATGCGTTTCATGCATGATATGCTCGACTCTATTGATGAAAAGGCCCGGCATTTTTGCACGGCCTGCGGTTATTGCATGCCGTGCCCCCAAGGGGTGGATATCCCCGGGGTTATGGCTTGCCTCGAGCGGCAACTGTTCTGGGACTTGAGTGATTCCGCCCGTAAAAAATACCGTATGTTGCGTGGAAATGATGCCGCGAAATGTATCGGGTGTGGGTCTTGTCTATCAAAATGTACCCAGCATCTACCGGTTCCCGATGAAATGCGTGCCGCGTGCCGGATATTCGGAAATTAGCTGGGCTTTATTGATGCGGGGGGGCCGTGGATTCGCGGACAATAAGCTCAGGTTCGAATGTCAGCGTGGGTAACGGGTCTTGACGCCCGGGGATGTCTATCATTTCCACAAGCAGTTGCATGGTGGACCGTCCCATTTCGTGTAGTGGTGTCCTGACCGTGGTAAGCGCCGGCGTAACAAAGTTGCCTAGCCTGTTCTCCGGGTTGGTGCCACTGTCAAGACAGAGGTCATCAAACCCCGTGATGGACAGGCGTTCTGGGATTGGAATCCGTTGTTCGGACAGATATCGCATGCCGCCCAGTGCCAATAAATCGTTCATATAGGCGATGGCGGTGATTTCGGAAGCCTGTTTCAATAACTGTGCGGTATAGCGATAGCCCGCGACCAGGCCTACGTCAGCGTCCGAAGCGCGCATGATGTACCGGGAACCCGGAGGGGGGGCCTTGAATTTCAGCAGGGCGTCCTTCAGGCCGCGAATCCGTTCGTTGGCTTGATGATTCTTTTGGCTTGCGGAAACAACCCCGATTCGGCGATGACCCAGAGCGGCCAGGTGCTCTCCTATTTTCATGCCTGCAGCATAATTGTCAAAATCAACACAGGCACAGGGATCGTCCGGCAGATGTACACCGCCTTTGACATACGGTATTCCTGTCGCTTCCAGCAGGGCCAGAATTTCCGGGGAGATGATGCGTCCGCCGGTCATGAGAAAAAGGCCTTCCACGCGCCAAGCCAGCATGCGCTGAATGCAACGGTCGAGTTCCGCCGGTTCGTAGGCCATGTCGCCCGTAATGAGTTCATAACCGGCTTCGCGTACATACTCCTCCGCCCCTTGGAGCATTTGGTCATAGTAATGGCTGTGGCGGCTCAGCATGACGAAACCGATAATTCCGGACTTTGTTTTCTTCAGGGTGCGTGCCAGGGGGTTGGCCACATATCCCATCTTTGCCGCTGTTTCACGGATCCTGACTACGGTGGTTTCATTGTAATTTTTTGCTCGAGGCATGTTATTAAGCACCGCGCTGACCGTGGAAGGCGAAACGCCGGTCGCCCTGGCTATGACTGCCAAGGTTGGCGGACCGTTCCGTTTCATTGCGTTAACCTTGTCCATGGCAGCGCAGTTCCTCAAGCCATCCCGGGGGCCATGTGTTAATAAATAAGGACGGGAAATCCACGGAGCGGGTTTTGACGGCAGGCGTTCCCATGGCCACAACCCCCGCTTCCAGCAGATCTTTCACCACGGCGCTTTGCATGCCCACGGTCACCCAGGGCGCAATAACAAGACTTTGCCTAACTGCCGCGCCTAGGCCCAGATGCACCCCCTCCCCCACCACCGTATGTCCCGCGATATTACACCCTGAGGTACAGGTCGCGTAATTACCAAAAACACAATCGTGGCCGCAGCGTGCGCAGAAAAAAGTCACATAATCGCCGAAATGCACATTGGTGAACAAATAGGCACCGGGATGTACCACGCCCCCCCTCCCCAAGGCGCAGTCAGGACGGACAAAGGCATTGGAACTGACCAGGGTGGGTGCGGGTTCAAGCCCGGCCGCTAGCGCTTTGTGCACCAATATACGCTTGACCACAGGGTCGCCCATACCGCAGATAAATCGCCGAAAGGCTCCGGGACAACCCTTTCGATACGAGGCAAAATCCCAGTTATGCGCGACAGGTATTTCCTGTCCACCCACCTGGATACTGTTTATTTCCCGTGCTTCTGGAAGATCATTAACAAACAAAACTTCCGTTTGCGGACAAGTCTCATGTAGTACCCAGTAGGCTTCGCGCGCACTGCCGCAAGAGCCCAGAATGATCATTGTATCACTCATATGAAGTTCTCAGTCCTTCTGATTTCTTAGCAGCAGGGTCTTGATAATGTATGCCGGCTTTCGATGCAGGACGATATAATTGCGAATGACAAATTCGCCGACTGCAGCCACAGCCGCAAGCAAGATGGCCGTATTCAGGGCCGTAAACGCGGCCATCGCGGACATGAAATTGTCTGGCCCGATTTGCCAGAGGCCGGCGAGTCCCGCCAGTATGCCGAAACAGGAGGCGAGGAACAAAACGGCGGCAATGACACCAAGGGCCACAAAAGGCCGATGGGAAAAATCGATTAGATTATCTACCGCGTACAGGAATAGTTTGGCATAGGTATACTGTGACTTTCCCACTTTTCGGGGAAAGTGGGAAACGGGTACTTCCTTGACGTGATGTGCTTCTCCCACAAGACCGGCTGGTTGCAAGGGCCGAAAAGGACCATATTCAAAGGCGCGCACCAGTCGCGCGTCAATCACCTTGAAGGTACACCCGAAGTCAGTAAAATTCCCGCCCATCGCCATGCGCAACAATAGGTTGGCCAGTTTCGAGGCAACGATACGTTGCCAAGGGTCATGCCGCACCTTGCGATAGCCGCTCACCAGCACATAGCCCTCATCGAAGGCTTCAAGCAAGAGGGGCAGTTCTTCCGGGGCAAGTTGTAGGTCGGAATCCATAATGACAATCTTACTGCCCCGCGCATGCACAAATCCCACGGTGATAGCGGTAGGTTGACCGACATTGAACATCAGGTCCGCGGCGACGGCAATGCTTTCATCCTCCCCGAAGAGTTCCTTAAGTCGTTCAAACGTTTTGTCGTGACTGCCGTCATTGACATAGATAACCTCGTGGGTACGGCCTGTTTCACGAAGGGTTTTGCTTAACCGCTGATGGAACTCGCGGATAGTTTCTTCTTCGTTGTAGCACGTGGCGATAACGGTTAATTCAGGTATTGCTTGCGTCATACTATTCCTGCCCATTAGTGTGCGTATCTTCCGGAACCCTGTTAACTCAGGGTCATTTTACACCGCCATATGCGAATCTGAAAATTTTTAACAAGGTATGATTAAGGGTCGGCGCATGGTAATTCATAAGATAGGAGAGGCGGAAAAGATAATTCCAAACCCGGTACCGGTCGCTGTTAGCCATGCATGCAGTATATAGGTTTTCGGCGCAGGCTCCCTCTGAATCCGGCAAGGGGTTTTCTGCCTCCCACCACCAATCGGAGCAATACAAGGAGCAAGGCGCCGCCTGCCTGACCGTTTCAAAAGCGTCTCTATAGACCTTATTATTCGTTAGCCCTTGCTTTAAATAGCATAAGCGGGGCTCGAAACGCCCGGTTGCCGCCACTACTTTTATGGACTCAATCAGCGCGGGAATATTGACCAGTGCACAGGAGGTCATGTGTCGGACATCAAGGCTGAACGCAATGGTACCCCCCCGGAAAGCATTTGTAATCAAGCGCAGCATCGCAGGAGAAGGCAACCGGGTCAACTCATAATAGACATCAAGATCATAAGTCTTGTGCAGCACGCATTCTGTGTAGGATACTTCCGCCAGAGAAGCAAAATCATGATAAATACTTACGAAATTGTACCCGGGATCGTTGCCATAGGCTTCCAGATCCGCGGCGACAGGGCCCGCACCGCGAAGGAGGGGGCCGCGCCGGAATATGGCCTTATGAATGTCCGCGCCACCGCAACACGAATCACACGGCATGGGGCAGCCCCGGTAGGTGGCCAACAAGGGATGGATGGGCAAAATTTTTCCGTTGTACCGTGCGTGCATGCGCCTGATGCGCTGTTCCAGCGTCGGGAACCAGTCGAGTGTCCGGTAATTTCCCGAATCCAGCGTCTCTTGGTCGGTGGCCTGCCAGTTCTTTGAAACAAAATCGCGTCCGACCACATTGGGTATATCCGAGATATCCTTGCCTTCCAGCAGCGCTTCCACCAGCAGCAGCAATGGAATATCGCCGTCACCGCGGATAATATAGTCAATTCTGGAATCCCGAAGAAGGAAAGGATAAAAAACACTCGCCGACATGCCTCCCGCGATGATACTAATATCCGGGTTGACCTGTTTCGCCCAATCGGCAACCCGAATGGCGCCCTTCATACCTACATACCAGTGAATGCTCAGAATGAGGATCTTTGCGCAACGAATATCCTTTTCGCTGATGCCTCCAAGAAAAGCCCCGCGCACCGGAAAGCGTTTGTGCACACGGTTAATAATCGCCGGCAACGACATCGGGATGATTTCCGGGTACATCATGTTGGTTTTGTGCTGAATAAAAAGGATATCACTCATCAGAAGTTTTCTTCATCCATGTCAGCGGTTGCAAACGGTGCAAACATATCACTTATTATAGCAATTTTTGTGTATCGGCGACCTGTTCGGCTTTTCTCATTCTCCGTGGAATCTGTCGGTTTTGTTGGTAGCCTAGAACAAATCCCAGTGGATCAAGGCATTCAGTCGGGTTAGTAATGCGTTGCTCTTTTGAATATCCCCCGAGGATTCCAGAACCCGGGCATATAATAATTGCACGTCAAGCCGTTCCTTAAAGGATGTCGCCATTTCCCCGGCCTGGATAAGTGCCGTCTGGGTATCCCCTTCCTGCACCAGATACCGAATCAGAGATTGGCACAAGTGACAGTTGTCAGGGTATTGGTGAATAGCTTTCTCCAGTGAGGAACGTGCGTTTCCCGGGGCAGCGCTTGCTTTTTCCAAGAGAAGACTCACTTCGTTTTCAAGCCATCCGGTGTCGTGATCCTTTAAGGCAGACTGAAACGCTGCTACGCCGGTCTGATATTTCAGGTGCCCGAGAGCGTGCTGATAATGACGATGATATTCCTGGGCACAGAGTCCGAGCCGCTCTTTGCATTCCTCAGAAGTCAGTGGTGACTCCTCCGTCGGGAAATCATATCCCGCCCCGCGAAGGGCTGCCGCGACAGAGCCGAACAGACAGGCGGCAACGGCGTAATTGCCGGGGAAAAGGAGATGGACATTGTCATAGAACAGGCCGTTGCCGGAGATGCCGTTACTGTCACATTCGTTCAAACAGGTTTCAGCATCGGCAAAATGGACGCCCTGTGCGGCATGCCGGTCTGCGACACGCCTGATGGCTTTATTGAGAAACGAATCTGCCCGAAAGGGATAACAGTCATAATCCCGGGCTGTTTCAAACGCTTTCCTGGCATTGGTTATTTCTCCCAATGCAAGCCGGCATTTTCCAAGGCGAAATTGGAGTCCGGCATGTTTCGAATCCATCTTTTCTGCGGCCGCGTAGGCATCCAATGCTTTATGAATATCACCCGATTGTTCAAAACGTTGGCCCAGTTGATACGAGCATGCCCATTCAGTCAGCGCTTGAGGGGAGAGCGCGGGGTCATTACAGGAGACAAAGGGAGGCCAGTCTTCGAGATTGGTTGCCACACTGCTGAGTACGACTTGCGCGCCGGCTTTGTACGCAATGGTGCATATCCCGGTGATATGCGATTCAAATCTGGCCTGCATTGCGTTGCGGGAGCGGGTCGATTGGGCTACGGGCAAAATCGTATTGAAATAGGCCTCAGAGTCGACGTTTTTCCATGGGTTTATGCCTATACGCCGCCCGATTTGTTTGGCGAAACGGATACTTCTCAAGTTTCGTGAAAATCTTAAGAACGGTTGTTGAACACAGTTCGCCCAAAAGGTGTTGCTGTGCCATGCTGGTCCGAAGGGACCGTCATATTCGTTGTTACCCATGTACACAATGAACAGATCAGGGCTTATTGCTTTGGATACTTCCGCCACTTCCCGCATAACATACGCGTTCAATATGGGACAGGCCAGATTATAGAGCTCAATATTCAGTTCAGGAGCGGCATTTTTCAGCATTACCTTTAAAATTTCGTGGAAGCCATAGGCGGGCGTGGGGTGTCCAAAGGCGGCGGACCCGCCCAAGACAATAATCCTGCACGTTCCAGGTTCTTTGGTTTTCGGAATGCTGAACCCCCACATTTCGAAGTCGTCCACTGTGGGAACTCCGCCAAGCCTGTACATAAACTGTTGATAGTAACCCGGGTTGATCGCGTATGCCGGGGTGTCCGAGAATGGATTATCAACAAAGAGGGGGATGGGCGGAGCGATGTCGATCAAAATAAATACCGCTTCCAACGCTGCAATAATGGCAACAACTAGAAGTAACCCGCACAAAAAGATGCGCACCATACCCATCGCAAATCGAAAAAATTTCCGCATTATCTGTTTGTATTCCCTCTTATACTGGAAAATGCGAGGAATAACTATTTCTTCCTCCTTACCTCCCGCTTCTAACAGGTGAAGGCTCTGATCTTAGTGATGATCTCCTCCTGTTGTACATCGGCAAGTCCATAATAGAACGGCAACCGCACCAGCCTCGTGCTGATATCTTCCGTTACAGGGCAGTCCCCTTCTTTGCCGCCCCATCGTCGTCCCATTCTTGAGAGATGTAGCGGCAGATAGTGAAACACGGTATGTATATCCCGTTCCCGCATATGAGCGATAAACCTGTCTCTACAGTTTTCAGAAGGTAGAATCAGGTAGAAAATATGACAGGCTTGCTGGCAATTCGGTGGCACAACCGGGATGCGTACGGATTGCGCGTCCGCCCAAGACTGTAAACTGTCCCGATAACGCCGCCATATTTCCCTTCGTTTTTCATATACCGCTTGAAATCGGTCAAGTTGCGCCAGCAGCATGGCCGCCAGAATGTCCGACAATACATAGCTGCTGCCAAAGTCCACCCAGCTGTACTTGTCCACCTCTCCCCGAAAAAAGGCCTGGCGGTTGGTTCCTTTTTCACGAATGATTTCAGCCCTCTCAATGTAGTGTTCATCATTGATGAGAAGAGCCCCCCCCTCGCCGCAGGTGTAGTTTTTTGTCTCGTGAAAACTCAATGCCGCCATCTGCCCCCAGGAACCCAGCGGTTTGTGTTGAAAAGCGCCCGACAATCCGTGCGCATTGTCTTCAATTACGACCAGGTTATTTCGCTTGGCAATTTCGGATATAGCATCCATGGCACAGGCGACACCGGCATAATGCAGCGGTATTACCGCGCGGGTTCGGGAGGTGATGTACTTTTTCAGTTGCGTTTCATCGAGATTCAGCGTATCTGCGCGTATGTCCGCAAAAACAGGGGTAGCCCCGTGCAGCACGAACGCGTTGGCCGTGGAGACGAACGCGAAGGACGGGACGATAATTTCATCGCCGGGTTGCAGGTTGAGAAGCAGCGCGCTTATTTCCAGCGCGCTGGTGCAGGAGGTCGTCAGCAGGGCGCGTTTCGAAAGGGTTACGGATTCCAAGAGCGCCTCACAGCGCCGGGTATATGGACCGTTACCCATGATGTGCCCCGACGCCAGAACCTCCTCTATATAGCCCAATTCATTTCCCACAGGCGATGCCTGGTTGAAAGGAATAAGCGACATAACCTGTTTTGCCTCCCGGTATTCACGCAAACCAATCCAATGCTTTAATTATACAATTTATTCGTCGAGATGCATAACTGGATTCCGCAATCTTCGTCGTGTTGCACACATGCATTCAGGCCTCGCTCTCCCCAAGCAGCAAACGCAACACGATATTGGCCTGATGATGGGCGACAACGCCGACCCGGGGCGCCATGAGGCCGCACCCCCGAACACACGCAGAGGATCCATCGCCGCACAGGTACAGCCTCCCGCTGACCCGGCCCGTCCGCACTAAGTTGGCGCTTGTGTGACCGGCCATACCGGACGCGGCAACGACCATTGTATTGGGGAAGGTTTTCAGTACGGTCTCGACCAGCATCGCCTTTTCCTCTTCCCGGTCGAAGGCTTCCACGACCACTTGGGTTTCTTGGAAAATCTTCGGGATATTCTCCGGCGTAAGGCGTACCGTGTGGGTTGTCACCGCGACAGCGGGATTTACCCGTGCAAGGGTGTCCGCGAGCGCGTCCGTTTTCAACAAGCCAATCTGATCCACGAAGTACTGCTGCCTGTTCAGATTGCTGGGCTCGACGACATCGAAGTCCGCCAGCACCAGTCTCCCCACACCAGTCCTCGCGAGCGCCACGGCGACAGCCGAGCCCAGCCCGCCCAGTCCGGCTATCGCGACTGAAGACTGTTTCAAAATCCGGTGTACCCCCGGCGTATGCCTGGCCGTCATCAGCGTCTCCAGTTCCTCGTGTGAGAGGATTTCACCTTTTACGATAAAGACAATGGCGTCTCCGTCGCACAGGGGCTGGTCCTCAAGTATTGGAATTCCATTACAAATTACGACATCCGCTCCCGGTTTCACGGTGTCTCTTAATTTGAAAATGGTAGTTCCCACCTCAATTGTCCTCGGGGATTCTGAGACAAGAACCGTAATTTCCGCTTTCATGTTTCTATCCCTCTTCGCAGCGGCGCCGGATTACAGTCGGAAGGCCTTGGCACACGAATATTACCCCTCTTTTTTTTCATGCTCGTCGATTACGGAGCGTCCCAGCGCCTCGGCAAAACACGCGGCATTGAAAACCGCCCGGGAGTCGAGGCTCATCCGCGTATCTTCTTCGGCCCCGTAATTGACGGGAAGATTCTGCTCATCGAGACCGATAAGGCTGATTACGTTCATGCCCCGGAGAAGCGGCAGGTACGCATTCGTGGCGAAATCATGCACGCGAGCGCTTCTAGCCTTGAAACTTTCCGCGCATCCAGTAGCGGCCTGAATCAGCCTTTTGGAGCAGGGTGCCCGAAACAACATGCCTTCCGCTTCCGTGTAACACAGGTCTCCCGCCCCCACGCCTTCCAAATTGATAATGTATGTTTCCTTTTTAAGCGCGGTAATTTCACCAATCAGGGATCGCATTCCGGCCATGTTGGCAAAATGGCCCCCGGAAACATAAAAGAGCACGGATGCCTTTTTTACAGGGTTCTTGCACAGCCGCTCGGCAATTTCCAATAACGCGGCAATTCCAGAGGCGTTATGATTGGCGCCTTGAGACGCATCCCCGCCAAAAGAGGCTATAAAAACTGCCGTGGCCGTCAGCGTGAAGAATACGAGACAACCCATTCTAATCCACCCTGTCAGGGGGTTAACCGCGCCCAGGTAAACTCCGTAGGCATCGATACAGCAGGTCGCAAGCACAAGCACCATCCCGATCATGATCAGCCGGTGGAAACGACGTATAAAAGGCAACCCTGAAGCGCTTGACACTGGATTGTTGTCCGTGTCCAGGTACGCTGTAAAGACCAGCAGGCGGTCGGTGTCCCCGCCTTCTTTGAAGCCAACCACACTGGTGGATTCATAATACGCGAGCAGGCGCGAAAATACAGGGTAACCGATACATTCGGCCATATAGGCAAGAAATATCAAGAACCCGTAACAGAAGGCCGCCGTGGGCCACCAGAATGCGATGACGCAGGTAACGACAAATTCGCCATAATACGCGGCCATTACCAGCCTGAAATTCTCCACAACGCCGAAACTCGTCCTATGTGCGTCATCCACAAAAGGACGCAATCTTTCTAAAACGTAATTCGCAGCCCGCTCTTCCTGTTCCGTGGCGGACTGCCGGTGTTCCAGGCTTTCCGTTAAAAATTGAATGTCCTTTTTGATGTTTTCCATGTGACCCCAGGTTCCCGCGCACTGCCCCGCGCGTACTTCCCTGATTTCCTTGTGTTTCAGCCCGATAAACTGTCAACGCCCTGTATCCTATCAGCCGGTTACATTATACGTTTTCGAGAGGATATACCCCAAGAACAGGTACTATCCTGAACGGAAGTAATTCGCTATCAGGGGAATACCTTCTCTGCACCGTTTGTAAGGATTTCACTTCGAGGGAAAGATTCACTGGAGCAGGTCCAATACATCTTTTCGCCCCGGCAGACGCCGAAATTCCATTTCGATGGTATGGGCGGCCAATTCCCTGTTCAGGCCTTTGTAGTGAAGAAAGCTGAACAAGAGTTTCGCCAACTGAGCCAGTGGCAGGCCATGGGTGCGTTTTTCTTTTTGCCAGATATAGGAAGCAAATTCTTCAAAGGCATGAAAGGGGGACGGATTGGTCTGCCACAGTAATTCCAGACTTTTTGAAAAATTGCCGTGGTTATAATACAGATCGAAGTACCTTGCAAAGCGCTTCATGCCTTGTATGTCGCTGAACGAGAGATGTTGCGTCTGCAATACCTCGTAGGGTGGAGTGGCGTCAAACGCCGATCCTGCATCGCTTTCATCTGCCAAGGGTGTTCCTTTCAAGCGTTTCAGCAAACCGACCTGAATTTCCTGCACCCCTGAGTTTACCAGGGCGTCAAAGCCTATGGCGACACTAGTAGTGTCCTCTCCGGGAAGCCCGACAATCAAATCGGCATGCAGAGCGGCCCCCGTGTTATTGCGGAGGAAATCTATCGTTTCCATGGTCCGCTCTATATTCTGATTGCGCCTGATCCGCCTTTGCACCTCCTGGCTGAAACTCTGTACACCCAGTTCCAGGTGCAGGGCCAGACAGGGAAAGGTCGCGATTTTCTCCAGAACCGCCGGTGAAATCCGATCCGGCATGATTTCAAAATGCAGTTGGGTGTCTCCAGAAGACTGTTCCAGAAAGAAATCCATAATTTCCAGGACCCGTCTTTCATCGGTGTTAAAAGTCCTGTCCGTAAACTTGAATAACCGCACTCCCCGGTCCAGAAGAACTCGCATCGCGGCCAGGAAACTATCGAGGGAGAAATAGCGTACTCTTTCATCCCGTGACGACAGGCAGAAGGTGCAGCGATAGGGGCAGCCCCGGGAGCTTTCCACGTATACGATCCGGTTTCGTATATCTTCATCCGTGTATAAGTCATAAGGGCTGGGAAGTTCTTCGAGGTCGGGCGGAGACGCGTCGATAATCCCTTTCTTCGGTTTTGAGCCCGCATCCAGCTGCCGGATCAATTCCGTCAGCGCTCTTTCGCCCTCACCGCGGATGACGTAATCCACTACGTTGAGGTATAGGCTCTCTTCCGTTTCTCCGAGCATTTCCGGTCCACCGAATATCAGGACGATACCGGGAGATACGGCATGCAGGATCTCCGCGACATGATTGAGTAGTTCAACGTTCCAGATGTAGACCCCGAAGCCTATAACTTGCGGCTGCAAGGCAAGGAGTGCTTCGGCAATCTCGAAGGGTGACTGCTGAATCGTAAATTCATGAACGTGGGGATGGTAGCCCGCAACACGCAGGGAAGCTTCCAGACGCCTCAAACCAAAGGCGCAATGGAAATAGCGCGCATTCGCGGTTGTCAAAAGGATTTCCACAGGAAAAGATCTTTCCTCGCCTTTCCTTCAGGGGTCCCGGGTGTCTTGAGATACCTCGTCCCCGGGTGAATTCGGCGAGTATTCGCAACCTATACAATCGGGTTTAAACCCCGACGGTAACAGACCGCCGGCGCTGCCGGAGGGTCGGCCTTAGTTGATACCCGTATTGAGATTGATATTCACCACGCCATTTTCAAGGGCGACCAGTACCATGAGCGTCCGTTCCTCCTTTTCAAAAGTCAACATGGAGGCGTCTCCGGCCTGTGCCGCGGACAGGGTTTGATTCCATCCCTTTTCCGGGCAGGTCTTTTTGTAAAACGCGGCGACATCGTCAATGGTATCTGTCGTAGTACCCACCACCGAGAAAGCCGGTCCCGTATTTTCCATCACCATCTGGATCGTCATCCCCGGGTAAAGCAACACATCTTTCGGGAAATTTTCCGGTACTTTGGTGCCCGTGCCGGATTGCATGGTCAGGGTGCCGTCCGGGCCGGACATGTTCATTTGCGACGAATCATCTGTCGCACTTACCGTCATTGTGGATTGTTTGTTGTTTTCATCCGTAACCGTCATAGAAAAAGACTTGTCATTCTCGTCGATCTTGACATCCACATCCTCCCCCCCGCTTCCCACCGCCTGTTCCACGAGCTTTTCCGCCACTTTTTCGGCGGCTGTGCTGGAGGTATCGACTTCTTTTACCTCCGTCTGCGATTCAACAGCCTGTGCCGCCGGTTCATTTGCGCTTGAATCTTCGGCCTTCTTGCCGCCGCACCCGAAAACCATTAGCAACAAGGCAACAGTAAACAAAGTCGTTTGTAAAGCAACGCTAATTTTTTTCATGGGTTGTTCCTTTTTGTCTGGCGCATTGTCAAAGAGATGAACATTATCATACCACAATCGCCTATATTTTCTTACCGAAGACACTGTGATTCTGGTTACCCGTGGATTCATAGGAACGGAAGAGTCGGATACCAGGAGCGACCGAATACGCTTTCTTGTCATTAGTCATCTTTCACATCTTCACTGATGCCGGGTTCGGATACACGCATATCTGAGAAACTGGCAAGGGAGCGAAACCTCGGCAAGACGCCAGCGACTATTGTTCAGGATGTCCCAAAAGTGTACGGGAGCAATTGCTTTTCTTTCTTCTTCTGTTCTACCATGAGTCCAGAAGGGTAAGACAGGTCGATCGGAGGAGAAAAGAAAATCTCTTGTCAACCATATCAATAACCATGGAAAGGGTATTACGCGACAGTGGAAGTGACAATGAACAGCTTTGGTGCGGTAACGGCTGCGGCGATCATCATCGCTTTGCTCATACTGGCGGCAAAAGGATTGCGGCTATGGGTGCGTTTTTTTGACCGTTTTTTCCTGCCGACTTCCGTGATTGCGGGTCTGCTGGGCTTATGCCTGGGTCCGCAGATCGTGGGACGTCTTTACGAGGAAGGAACCTACCTGAGCCAGGGCATCTTTCCCTCACCAATAGTGGACGTATGGCGTCAAATGCCCGGTATTCTGATCAGTTTCGTTTTTGCGGGTCTGTTCCTGGGAAAACAACTGCCGCCCGCCCGAAAGATATGGCGCCTGGGCGGGCCACAGGTATTGCTGGGCTGTACCATATCCTTTGGCCAGTACGCTTTCGGATTGCTCGCTGCGGTACTGATACTGACCCCGTTCATGGAGGTGAATCCCCTGAGCGGTCTGCTCCTGGAGATTTCCATGTCCGGCGGCCATGGCACCGCGGCGGGGCTTGCCGGCACCTTTGCTGAACTCGGGTTCACGGAAGGCCAGGACCTTGCCCTGGGATTGGCCACGATTGGGCTTATTTCCGGTGTTGTATTCGGTACGCTATTCATCAACCACGCCGTGCGCAGTGATGCCATTACCATTGCCCGGGAAGAACCGGCTTCCGATGACGAGCATTACGACCTTACCTCTATTCAGGACAACGAAAAAACGAACCGCAAGCCGGCATCCGACACCACCTCCGATCCCCTGACCCTGCATTTTGCCCTTTTGTCCCTGTCCCTTATTATCGGCGAATTGTTGCGCCGCGGCCTGGTGCTTTTTGAACGCCTCACGTATGGACCGCTGACGGGCGACATCATGTCGCATGTTCCTCTTTTTCCCATGGCGATGATCGGCGGCGCCATCCTGCAGGCCATACTGACCTCCAGCGGCAAGTCGAAGTATGTGTCCCGCGAATTGGTTAACCGTATTTCGGGACTTTGCCTGGACTTCATCATTGTGGCCTCGCTCGCGACAATGTCGCTGTCGAGCATCGGGGAAAACTGGATGGCCTTTGTCATTCTAGCCGCTACGGGCATGGGATGGACGGTGTTCTGCTTCTGGGTGCTGGCACCGCGCATGCTGCCTGACCGCTGGTTTGAAAGGGCCATCGGTGATTTCGGCCAGGGCACAGGCATGGTGGTAAGCGGGCTTTTGTTAATGCGGATCGCCGACCCGAAAAATAAAAGCGGCGCCTTGGAGGCATTCGGGTGCAAACAACTCGCCTTTGAACCCTTCTTGGGCGGAGGTATAATTACCGCCATAGCATTACCCCTCTGCGCCCGTTTGGGCGCTATGACGATGCTTGTTTTCTTCGCTGTTGCGACTTTGACGGTCATTGTGCTCGGAATCACCGTTTTCGGCCCATCCTCGAGCAACCCGCGAGACTAAGCCGCAAGTCGCTGGAAGGCTACGTAAACGCTATAAGCAGCCGGGTTGTTGTGTCTCATTAAGCAATACCCCCCATAGCGACTGGCACGCTTTTCCCCTGTAGCGTCCTATTTTTGGACGTCCACCTCGAAAATGTGCATGAAGGAATTATTGTCCTCAGGAATGAAAAAGAAGCGCAGGCCCTGGTCGAACGATTCCACGAAGAAAGGGTTCTGCGTCCAAGCGCGTCGTCCCGACGGACGCAGTGGCATGGGTAATTGATACTGTGCCCGAAGTTCGCTTATATGTACAAGGTCGATACCTCCCAGATGCAGGGAGGGAAGTTGTCGTCCCGGCTCGTTGTAGGTCCGCAACCCGGCACACAGCAGAAATGAAGTTCCGGGAACCCGCTGCATATCCTGGTAATCAATATAGTGGTTCCCGTTGATCTGTGTGTCCGGGTGAGCAGGGTCTGGAACAATCCATTCCCCATCGTGCTGTTCTGTTTTCCATTGATAGAAGCGGCGGGAGCCCCAGTTTACTCCTATAAGCAGGCGTTGCTCCGGAAAATGGGATACTGCCCCGAGGTGGTCGTCAAAGCGAAACACTTCCCTGCTCTCCATTGTCTCAGGATTTACCGCATACACAATAGCGGCGCTGTTTGGGCGATAGGCGGCAACTGAGACCCAGATATTCGTACCGTCAAAATCAATGCCACCAGGATGATATAGAGGGCCTTCGCCCAGTGTGATGCTTCGCAACAGAGAACCATGGCGGTCCATTTCAAACAGGTGTCCCGTGCCCTTTTCCGCCGCACGATCTATGACTTCCACGGAAGACAGGAAGAAACGATCACCCACAGCGGTAATGCCCTGGGGATGGTGCGTGGGGAAGTTGAGTTCTCTCGTTTCCACGGGTATTCCCAGTGCACCGGGGCCCAGACTTCGAAACGCGGTTTCAAGGTTAATTTCTGCGGTTGTTGTACTGACAGCCGTCAAGAGGACCGGCAAAAGGATACGGTGAACGGCCGTGACCATGAAGGGCCTCTCCTGCTATTGTTGGACGTGCTGCCGAGCATTGTTGACGTTGCGCTGTTGGGCGGACGGAATTGGCGGCGCATGGGGCCGGTCGAGGTCCACAATACGGATATTTCGCCAGAATACCTTGCGCGCCACCGGGTCTTTGCTGCCATGTACCTGAAGGGCGATGAATCCGGACGCGGTCATGGAATCTTTTAAGTCTGCGGCAGGAACCCCGTTGAGCCAGGTTTTGATGGAATCGCCACGTGCTTCGATACGAAAATGATTCCATTCGTTTTGTTTGAAGGCCCTTTGCGCTTCCGGTTTATCCTTAACGTCCTGTAGCCAGCCACGGCGTCCCTCGTCATAAATGCCGCCGCTCCAGGCACGATCGGAAGGATCAATCTCCACCTGGTAACCGTGTACCCGGCCGTTGTCATATTCTGGATAGCTGTTGCTGCGGATTTGTACGCCGGAATTCATCTGCGGGTCCACCTTGAATTCCAGTTCGAGGATAAAGTCGCCATATAGCGTATCCGTGCAAAGGAATGAGTTAGGCGTACCGCTGACGGGCTTACCATTTACCACGCGTCCGGGCACGGTGATGCCCACGATGACTCCGTCTTCTACTTGGTATTCGGCCTTGCCGCCCCGTTGCGTCCAGCCGTCCAGCGATTTACCGTCAAAAAGGGAAACCCAGTTTTCATCCGTATCCGTATCCGCCACCGCTACAACACCCGCTGACAATACAAGCACCACCACGGTAGCCATAATGCATTTAAAATTGTTCATCCTATGGTATCCTTGTGCTAATTTACGATTTATCCTTCGAGCGACCATTCGCCACGCATTTCGCGGGCGAGCATACCGTTGGCCTCCGCATCCTCCTTAAACTGCTCGGCCTTGGGATCCCAGACAAGCCGGCGGCCCAGCAACATGCTTATATTTCCCAGATTGCAGAGCGAGGAAGAGCGATGACCAACCTCCGCGTTACAGATGGGCTGTTCGCGCGATACGACGCAATCCAGGAAATTCCTGAAATGATCGCGGCTTTCATACAGATGAATCTCGTTTTCTCCAATTTCCTCTTTCAGGATGGTATCCGGCACCGACCGTATTTCCTTGCGGTCCACATAAATGGTGCCCTCGCTTCCCTCAAACTGCATGCCAAACTTTCCGGTCTTGCAGGTCAACCGCACCCCATTTTCATAAATACATTCAAAAAACACCCGGGTCGCCGTGGTAAAAATTCCGGAAGCCGGAAAAATGCCGTTGCCGCTGATCTCCACCGGACCGGAGTCGTCCATGTCCAACGCCCATTGGGCAATGTCAAGGTTATGGGCGCCAAAATTGGTGACTTGTCCACCGCTGTAATCCAGGATAAAACGAAAATTATAGTGGCAGCGATCGGAATGATATTCCGCATAGGGCGCCGGTCCCAGCCACAAATCATAGTCTAAACCTTCGGGTACAGGCTCCGGCACCCACGTGGGTGAACACTGCCGATTGTTGTCCGGAATACCTATATGCACGCTATGCAACTTACCTATACGGCCGTTGCGAACCAGTTCACAGGCTTGACGGAAACGCTTATCGGAACGCTGCTGGCTGCCGGTCTGAAGAATACGCCCGGCCTCCTTCACCACGTCGCTGAGCACGCGTCCTTCGCGAATAGTCAAGGCCAGGGGTTTTTGCACATACATGTCTTTGCCGTGCCGGGCTGCATCCAGGGCGGGAAGCACATGCCAGTGATCCGGCGTAGCGATACACACAGCGTCAATGTCGTCCCGGCGTGTGATTTCGCTGAAATCGTTGCAGGCGGCGCAATCGGTATTGCCGTAAAACTTGTTCACTAACTGCCGGGCCTCTTCCCGGTGGGCTGCGTCCACATCACACACAGCCAGCACCTGTACATTCCTGTTGCGCATGAAATTCTTCATGTTGTCGATGCCCTGGCCACCCGTGCCGATGATGCCCATCGTGATGCGGTCGGACGGCAGGGCGCGTTCCCGCGCGCTAAAAGCCGATGCAGGAATGATGGCAGGGAATAAAGACGCCGCCGCTGCAGATTTCAAAAACGTTCGTCGATTACAGGGTTTCGATTTGTTCATTACACTCTCACTTCCATTCGTAAACTATCCAGCCTGACATTTTCCGCAATTCGCAATAATTCCCGGTTAACCCGTAAGGCCGCCAATCGCGTCAACCTTGCCCTGAAGCATACCTGACACCGATGCAGGCAGTAAAGGAATCACAATCACCGGGACGGCATATCACGTACCTTTTTAAGACCGAAGTATCCATGATTATGTTTCATTTCACCCGGCGGAATCCGGCACACGGGGCCGTCATTGCGGGGAATGCCAGGATGAAGAAGCCTAAAGCAACAGTTGTTCATCCTTCGTTGCCCGGTGGTATACTTCATGACACACAATGCGGGATATCACAATGACCACACGAAGAGACTTTCTTAAAACCGTTGCGGGTACGCTGGGCATGGCTGCCTCGACCTCCCCGATAACCGCCTTAGCCCAAGACATAACCGGCGTGGAAGAAAAGCGCCCGAATTTCATCCTGATCATGGCCGATGACCTGGGCTATGGCGACCTTGGCTGCTATGGCCACCCCAGCAACAAAACTCCTCATCTGGATCAATTGGCTGAAGAGGGCCTTCGGTTCACCGATTTCCATGCCAATGGCCCCATGTGCTCGCCGACCCGGGCAGCGCTGCTGACCGGGCGCTACCAGCACCGGCTGGGCCGGGAATTCGAGGGCGCTCTGTCCGCCAAGTCGCCCCATATCGGCCTGCCTCTGGAGGCAACAACCCTGCCGCAGATGTTGAAACGGGCCGGTTATGCCACCGGGATGTACGGGAAATGGCACCTGGGATATCATGCCCCCAGCCTGCCGAATTATTTCGGCTTCGACGACTTCCGGGGGCTGCTGACCGGAGACGGAGACCATGTTTCCCACGTCAGCCGTTCGGGCGAAGAAGACTGGTATCACAATGAAAACATTGAAATGGAGGAAGGCTACAGTTCAGAGCTGATTACCAGGCACAGCATTGATTTTATGCGAAAAAACAAGGATAAGCCCTTCTTGCTGTACGTGGCCCACCTGGTGATTCATTTCCCCTGGCAGGCGCCCGGCGAAAACGCCCATCGCAAGGTCGGCATGGATTACTGGAGCCTGGAAAAGCTGGGCCCCCATCCCGAAGGAAGTGTGAAACCTGTGGTTCGGGAAATGGTGGAGAGTCTGGATCAGAGCATCGGCGCAATTATGGCAGCCCTTCGGGAACTGAAGTTGGACGACAACACTTTTGTGTTGTTCATGTCCGACAACGGGGGCTATCTAAACTATGACGGCCTGTTCAAAGGCGAAATATCCAGCAATGCCCCGTGCCGAGGGCAGAAAACGGACGTCTGGGAAGGGGGGCACCGGGTGCCAGCCATTGCCTGGTGGCCGGGCAGAATTGCACCGGGGGCGGTATCTCATGAAACCGCCATAACTATGGACATCCTGCCAACCTGCGCCACCCTGGCATCGATTCCCGCACCGCCGAACCTGGACGGCACAACACTTGTTCCGCACTTGTTCGAAGGAAAGGGCCTCCCGGAACGGGATCTTTTCTGGCGTATTGACGACGCAAAGGCCGTTCGTCGGGGTCCCTGGAAACTCATCGCGGAAGGGGATCAGGTATTTCTATTTAATCTTGAAACGGATATCGGCGAGCGGGAAGACATATCCGCCCGGCACCCGGAAGTGGTAAAGCAACTGCTCGCCTCCTTACAGGCCTGGGAGCGTGATGTGGACAGCCCTACATAAATCGCCTGATTAGCCTGACGCATCTTCCTATTCCTGACGGTCTGCTGAAAGCGCTTTACCAGGCAATATTCACGTTTCCCGTCACGTTCTCAACGACAAAATGCCTGCCGTACTTCGGGTCCCCTTCCTTGAGTTCAATTTTTCCCACATGGTACGGATAACTCGAATTGATGGCAATACGCACATTGCCTGCATCGCAGGAGGTATCCGGATAGAACCGCAACGTCGCGTTATCAAGCCCATTGACCTGCAACCTTCTGCGAACGCCATAATGTCCCGAGTGCGCTTCCCTGCAGGATAATAAGCCTTCTTGTTGCCCGTCAATAAACACGCGGCATTCCCGGTGCCACGCGCGGGGCATGACATAGGATGCGCGGCCCTCATCAAGCCAAGTCTCATAGCCGATGAGCAAGGGCGCGCCCTGGGGAAAGCGGAACTGTTCCGTTACAGTAGCGTCGGGACTATATCCCGACAGAAAGAAGCCATTATGCTTCCGTGCAACGCATACCAGGGGATTGGGCTGTTCCGGCAGTTTTTTTCTGACGGAAAAGTCATAGCCGAAAGACTGCAGCGCATAACGCATCAAAAGTTCGCCCTGAAACCATGCTCTTGGGTCATCGACCGGCAACAGGCGCGCCCCGTTTCGATAGTAATTTGCGTTCACACCCCGGACCCAGACCAGCCCGCCCCCATTCCATTCCGGCACTACCCTGGACACACCCACCACACGGCTTTGCCCATCTCTTGATACCGAGGCCAGGACCTCGGTATCCGAAGCATGTTGCACCGCGCGCAGCGGGCCGCCTCCCGTCAGCGAACGGTGTTGAATTTTCATCGGCCAGTTCCCTGTTTCCAGGCGGTCCGGGTTCTTTGCCAAGGCCAGGGTAAATTCCCCTTCCAGCGGTTCGGCCAGACGCACTCCGAGCAATTCCCGCATACCCTCGCCGGCATGATCCAGGGGACCATAAAGAATTACATGCCCCCCCTTCCTGACCGTATCCAACAGGCCTTCCTCCAGTGCAGTACCTCCATCGGGCACGATGGACACCAGTATGGATTCGGCATAGAGCCCCGGCTGCGTCGTTCTCGATGTCAGAAAATTGCGCGTGGATACCACTGTATTCACCGGGAAGCCGGTATTCACCGCCCTGCACATGAACCAATCACCGAACAGCACCTCCTGAACCCTCGGGTTCGCCGAAAAGGTCATCTCATGGTATTCCTCAAAGGGATATATCCATACCACGGGACCCGGCTGATCGGGACTGTCGGCCCGCCCACGCAGGATATGGGGAATCACTTCGTTCGGCACTTCCACCGGCATTTCCCCAAAGGAGTTATCAACCGTCAGGAACAAGATGGATGATGGCACCTGCATGGTACCGGTCGAATCGATACGGGCGACCGACATGGGCAGATAAATGTCATGCGGCTCCCGCCCGTACCGGTCCAGCCAAGGACTATTCAGCCACCATGGGTCATGGGTGTAATACCGGAACGGATAATCCTCCCCCGGGATTTCCGCGATGTGCGACATATACCCTACCAATTCCAGCCCGAAGTTGCCGTCCAGCGCGGCCCAGGGGGAATTCGGCGGGGGCGCCATATTGAAACCGCCCTGGTATATCTCCCGCAGCGGAACGCCGTCCGAGGCGAGGTCCATGCCCGTGGACAGATTTGTGCCCCGCGTCTCTATCAGAAATTCGGGGCATTCCCTACGGAATAACCGCCAGAAATCCAGGATCTTTTCCCGAACAGCGGGCAACCCCGCCGTGTCAAAACGCTCGCCGTCGAAGACGGCCCCGGTGCATCCCCAGGTTTCCAGTCCGAACCCGAAGCCGTTCGATAACCACAAATAGTCAAAGGACAAATCCTGCAGGAAATGTTGGCACTGCTTCCCGAAGAAAGTACCAAAGGGCGTTCCTTCGGGAATGCCTTCCGGGAAACCGGCATAACGTTCCTGGTCTTCTTTTAACACGGAATAACTGCACACCATGGTGCCCTTCCCCATGGTGTCGCCCAGACAGATCTCCGGATGCCGTTCATATTTGAAAGGAGAATTCGCGAATTCAGGACCGGGATCGAAGGTGGCCCCCACGCGCACGGGCTTACCGGTCACTTGAACGCCCACGCTTTTAAGAACCGCCACAATGTGCTTCAAATCAGCGTACGTAATTTTTGGAGGCTGCTCCATATACAGGAAGGCCCGCTGATGCAGCGAGAGATGCTCGGGGCCTGATCCGACTTCCACCTTGGAATTTGCGCCGCCGATGTACTTTGCCCATTCCATCTGTTCCGTGAGATCGCCTTTGTAAGCCAGAATTTCCGAGCCGTCAGCGGTCCATAACAACACGGAAACGCCCTCCGCATGCCGGGTCAACGGCCACCACTGGCGAAATAGTTCTTCACACGTTTCCCTGACGTACGCCTCCTCCAGGCTTTTAAAAGGCTTAAGGCTCATTTCCAGGGTAACGTTCTTGATCCCCGGATAGTCCAGCACCTGGTCCATGGGCCGCTCCCCGTAGACACCAAAAGCCGCGAGACACGCCAGTGACAACACTACCTGCATTCGAAACAAGCGCCTTTCATTCATCACCACAAGACCTCCGGTTTGATTAACTCGCTTTCTGTCACCCTCTTTTCTCAAGGCAATGCATACAGACGTATCCGTGCGTCCCATGAAATCATTTCACACCTGCAGTGGGATATTGCTTGTCGGGTTGCCAGATGGCTTTCCCTTTGTATACCGAGCCGACGGGATAGCGGGAGTCGGGCCGGACGGCCTCTTCCATTATGGATTCCATTTTCTCCACGATGTCCGGGTGATGTTCCGCCACATCGGTCGTTTCGCCGATGTCCCTTTCGAGGTTATACAGTTCGATGCGCGAATCCCGTCCCAGGCGGACCCCCTTCCAGTCGCCCATGCGCACGGCCTGGTCATAGCGGTCGCGGCAGTGCCCGTAGTCCCAATACAGGTAGTTGTGGGGTTCCGCTACCCGGCCGCCGGTGAGGGCATCCACAATGGAAATGCCGTCGATGCCGGGCGGCGCTTCCGTACCGGCCAATTCGGCAAAGGTCGGCAGCATGTCCCAGAACGCGATCATCTCGTCACTGGAAACATCCGCAGGTATTCTGCCTGGCCAGCGCGCTATCATGGGCACGCGGATACCGCCTTCCGTCAGATCCCGTTTAAAGCCATGCAAAGGCCCACTCGTATTCAAATGTTCCGGCGTGCCTTCATGGCCCCCATTGTCGCTGGTAAAGATAACAAGCGTAGTGTCGGCTAGACACAGTGCTTCAAGCAGCGACAGGATGCGTCCCACATCCCTGTCCAGCCTATGGATCATGGCGGCGTATTTTTTCGCTTTTGCGCTCCAGTCTTTTTCGGTATACGGGTCCGTGGAAGGCACCGCCAACCCGTCGGGGTCTTCACTTTCCGCTGAGAAGTGGGGAAGTGTGAAGGCACCGTAAAGGAAGAAAGGACGATCCTTGTTCTCCTTGATAAAGCCCAAGGCCCGTTCCACAATCAGGTCATGGCTGTAATGGACTTTTGACAGGCTGTTTCCGGTCAGTTCGAGGCGGCCTTCATCGTCGTCAAGATACTCGGTGTAGTAGTAGTGAGCGTGGTCCTGGTTAAGATAGCCGAACCAAGTGTCAAAGCCCTGGTTCGTAGCCCGGCCCGCCGTGCCGGCATCCCCGAGGGACCACTTGCCGAAACCGCCGCAGCGATACCCGGCCTGCTTAAGAACTTCGGCCATGGTAGTGTCCTTCTCTTCAAGGTACGTGCAGTAATGGGGAACATTGTCCCGGGCCGGTGTATGGCCATTGTGCTTCCCTGTCATAAGCACGCTCCGCGACGGCGTGCAAACGGGTCCACCCGCGTAGGCCTGTGTAAAGCGCACCCCCTGGGCGGCCAAGCGGTCGATATTCGGAGTCTGAATTAACTTCTGCCCGTAACAGCCTAGATCACCGTAACCGAGGTCATCCGCCATGATGAAGACAATATTCGGCCGCCGGCCTGTCAATAACGCCGACGCTCTCACCGTCGATGATGCCATTGGAATGACGGCGGCTCCGGCCATACATGCGGTTTTCAAAAAACTTCTTCTTTTCATTTCGATCCTCTTTATTCCCACAGGCACGGCAGTAGAACCGGAGATTACTATCGGACGGCCCGGCTGCCCATCAGCGCGATCTTGCCCTTGCCGTTATTCGGCCTATGGTAACGGTTTGTTCTCCGCCGTGTAAAGAGGTCACCCCCGCCCAGGGTCCAAGTGGACTGGGAAGCCCGGCCGTTGCTTGTTGAACTGGAAAGGTTCAAGGGGGTATGGTGTCCTTTTTCAGCCTCTTCGAGTTTGCCTTAACTTTTTCTGCGCTCGGATATGGATCACGCAAAGGAGCAGTCCCATGAACAACACGTTCTTTTCTGCGGAGTGGAAAACAAGATTACGAAACGCTTTTTGGGCGCCTGCCTTTTGGATTTTTACGCTGGTATTCGCCCTCATCATGACCTGCATCAGCATGTGCGCACTGGCAGCGGATCAGGCTGGGGTGGAAGGAATCAGGTGCGTATTGAATCCCTATGACCCTATAGAGTGGGAAAAAGTAAATCACTATAAATTGAACCTACATACCCACACCAAGGAAAGCGATGGCCGTATGGCGCCATCCACGGTGATTGATGAATACCATGCCAGGGGCTATCACGGGTTGGCCATTACGGACCACAACCGCGCTACCTGGCCGTGGACCGACTATGACCGGGACCCAAAGGCCTTGGAAATGCTGGCGATTCCCGGGAACGAACTATCGCGGCATCATCACACCCTGAGCCTCTTCACAACCTATCAAACCGAGGAAACCGACCAGGACAAGGCGTTGGAAGGCGTCGCCACTGCCGGAGGACTGGCGGTTCTGTGTCACCCCGCCATGCATTGGCTCCGGGAATATAATGTGGCCCCCGCGCTGGAGATTCCCCTGCAGCCGCCCCTCCGTGAGATTACACAAGGCAACTTTACGATTGACACCTGGTTCCGTACCCTTGACACAGGCAGAAACATTCTGATGGGGAATTTTTCACCCCGTTATGAAGGTGCCCTGAACCTGGAATTGCACACTCTTAACCGGGTGCGCCTGTTTTTGCAGCCCCAGGGCGGCGGCGCGACCGTCGACCTTAATGTCGAGGCGGACACGCTCGGAATTAATACCCGTGACGGGCAGTGGCACCACCTCGCCGGGATCCGGCGCAACGGCGATATCTTCCTGTACCTGGACGGCCGCCTGGCGGGACAAAGCCCCGATCGCGCCGGCGCTTTTAATCTGCAAGGGAACTGCTATTATGTCGGCCGCGACACGCGCACCAGTGATGTCATTTTCAAGGGTGATCTCTCCCGCGCACGATTGTGGTCCAGGGCATTCACCGATGCCGAGGCATTGGTGTGCGGCACCGGCGCGCCCGCTGATGGACCACTCGCTGAATATGCTTTCCTGAAAGGGGACGGCACGGATACGGCAGGCAGTTCTGCCGGCCCTATGCATGGGAAAGTCGTCGGAGAAGTGAACGCATCCGTCGTAACGAACGCGCCTGAAGCTTTGCTTCGCAACTCGGACACCGTGTACGCCATGACTTTTGGGAAGGATCAGTTTCCCACATCGATTCCGGACGCCGCGGTGGAACACTTTGCCGCGCTTTTTAACCGACATTCCTGCTTGAAAGGCATCGAGATTCATAATCGCACCCGCCCGGTCAGCGAACATCCCCTTGACCGGGAATTATGGGACAGGCTGCTGGCGTTGACGATGCCTGAGCGTCCGATATGGGGGGCCGCCGTGGATGATATGCACGCCATGGAACACCTGGGCGGTAACTGGATTGTGATTTTGAGCAAGAGTTTGAACGAACAGGATGCCCGCGCGGCCTTAGCGGAGGGGCGTTATTATTTCGCCTCAACGCGCCTGCATGAACCGGACCATAACGACGTGGAAGGCACGCCGCGCATTGAAAACATCCGCCATGACCCTGATGAAGGCGTCATTACGATCACCGCAACAGCGTCGGGAAAAGCCGTCCAGGAAAACCAATTTGTATGGGTATCAAACGGCAAGCCCGTGCACACCGGGTCTATGTTGCGATATCGTGAGGTGGAAGGATTGGGCGCATATGCGCGCGTCGAAATCACCGGCGAGGGTGGCACGACATACACGAATCCCCTGGGTTTCCTCCGATAGCGACAGAAACAGAATCTCCGGTGCGCCTGTCTTTCTGGCACCACGGTACAGGCAGCCGATTCCGGTTGTGGGCCGTATTTGCGATAGTGTATAGTGCATCAAAATTCACGGTAATCCCCGGTGTCAATCCGACAAGGTTCTCTGTTATTTTTCCGGATTTTGCCCATAATAACAACGGAACTGAAGAGACGTTTTCCTGATATACTGTCCCTCCCGCTGAATCCAAAGTGAGGTCGCCAAAGGAAATGAAACTACTTGTTGCCCCGGATTCCTTCAAGGAATGCATGGACGCCTTCAGCGTGGCCGATGCCATCGCCCGGGGGCTGCGCCTCGGCATTCACGGCCCCCTCGAAGTGATCTGCCGTCCGCTGGCGGATGGGGGTGAAGGCCTGATGCGGGTATTGTTGCACGCCCTTGGCGGCGAAACAAGCGCCCAAACCGTCACCGGCCCCATGGGGATTTCCGTGGAAGCATCTCTCGGCCTGCTGGACAACGGCAGAACCGCTGCCATAGAGATGGCCGCCGCTGCGGGACTGCATCTCGTCCCGGCGGCTGAACGTGATCCGCTCACCGCAACCACCCGCGGCGTAGGTGAACTGATACGGCACGCGCTGGACCTCGGCGTGCAACGCGTCATTGTGGGCCTCGGCGGCAGCGCCACCAACGACGGCGGCGCGGGCATGGCCCAAGCCTTGGGGGCCTCCCTGCGGGATGCCGCTGGAAATGAACTGCCCCCGGGCGGCGCTGCCCTGGCCCGGCTGAAGACTGTCGACCTGTCCCATTTGGACAAACGCCTCGCCGCCGTGGAAATCATCGGGGCCTGTGATGTCGAAAATACCCTGTGCGGTGCCTGCGGGGCTTCCGCGGTTTACGGTCCCCAGAAAGGGGCCACCCCCGAAAACGTGGCGTTGCTGGATTCGGCGCTGCGGCACTATGGTGGCATAGTGACAAAAGAAACCGGGTTGGACCTGTTCTCCCTGCTGGGCGGTGGCGCCGCGGGGGGTCTGGGCGCCGGGCTTGCCGCTTTCACGGGTGCACGCCTGCGTTCAGGGGTCAGCCTGGTGTTCGACGCCTATGGTGACATGGACCGGCAGGCGCAGGACGCAGATGCCTTTTTTTCTGGTGAGGGTTCTGTGGACGGCCAGACCCTCCACGGCAAAGTGGTTGCCGGCGTAGCCGGCCTGGCGCGAAAACACCACAAACCGCTCATCGTGTTTGCCGGCCGGTTGCGCGGACACCCCGAATCCCTCTACCAAGCGGGTGTCACGGCTGTCTTCCCCATCGCGCCGGAGCCCATGTCGACCGCCGATGCCTTGGCCAATGCCGACACTTACCTGGCTCAGAGCGCGGAAAATGTTGGACGACTTTTGGAACAAAGGCTGGAGACGACCGGCCATGTTTAAAAAGTTGTTTTTATACTGGCACACGCTTCGTTTCCTGCGTACATCGCAGCTATTCTGGCGTATTTTCTATAGCATCCGCCGTCAGTGTCGCCTGTACCGTGTCCCCCAAGTCTCCGATCCCCCGCCCTCCTTTAATCCGGAAGCGCTGAGGCGACTCTCCGAATTTCTTGAAAAATGCAGCCGTTTCGATCTGCACCGCATGGCGGATATCGTTGCCTTGCGCAATCAGTCCTTTTGCTTTCTAAACAGGCCGGCGGAAAATACCGGCGAAATACCGTGGCGCGACAGGCACTACCCGAAATTATGGCTCTATCAGTTGCATAGTTTTTCCTTCGGACGGGATTTTGCCATAAACGCCGCCGGAGACGATTATCTTGGCGACCGGGACCGCGCATTAGGTTGGATCCGCGACTGGACACACAAAAACCCTCCCGGGTCCCGCCCGGCATGGGACGCGGGGCCCGTATCCGACCGGCTGCTGAACTGGGCACTTCTGGCCGCGGCTTTTAAACTGAACGACGCGGTTGTGCGCGGATCTTATTACTGTCAGACGAGGTGGCTGGAACATTGGCTGGAATACGACCTGCGCGCAAACCACCTGCTTAAAAACGCCTGCGCGCTAACTCTGGCCGGGGAAGTGTTGAACGATCAGCACACACTTGGCAAGGGCATGCGCCTCCTTGAAGAACAAATTAAAGAACAATTCTTGCCGGATGGGGGCCACTTCGAACGCAGTCCGATGTACCACATCCAGGCGCTTTGGGATGCCCTTCTGGTATATGCCGTTCTCAAAGAAAAACCGGATTTTCTACAAAGCGCCCTGATACACATGACCTCTTTTCTCGAAGCGATCCTCCATCCGGACGGGGACATTCCGCTTTTCGGGGATTCCGTTCTACGTGCGGGCCCGCCGACGCCGGCGTTATTGCGGCTCGCACGACACACACTAGCCATGGCGTCGACCTTATCCTCCGGCCGCAAGGCGGGCCATGCCCTGGAGAGTTCCGGTTTTTATGTGCTAGGCGATCCTGACAAGAACCATTGCATGATCGTAAAAACAGCGCCACCCTCTCCCCCCTTTCAGCCGGGCCACAGTCACGCAGACCTCTTCTCCTACGAACTAAGTCTTGCCGGCCAGCGTTTTATTGTGGACAGCGGCGTTCACGGCTACGCGGAAAGCCCTTTGCGGGATTACTGCCGCAGCACACGCGCCCACAACACGGCACAATTGGACGATTTGGAACAGTGCGAAACATGGCACACCTTCCGGATCGCCCGCCGGCCGCACTCCATTTCAGCCCAATTCCATGCATCTGATGACTGTAGCACCTTGGAGGCTGTCTTTGCGCATTACGCCGGATTCCAATATCGCCGTGTCATTCACTTTGACCGTGAAACCTGTACCTGGGAAATCCATGACACCATGCAAGCAGCACCCGGTAAGCACGAACTTAAAAGTTTTGTTCATTTTCATCCCGCGTGGGAAGTCGCTCTCAGCAATAACACGATTACGGCGTCTTCAGGAACTATGCGGGGAAGAATAGTCGTTGAGCTTTCCGAATCACATAAAATAAAGTATGCACTGGACAAATCCTCCTGCCAGTATTGCCCAGAGTTTGGTGTCGCCAGCCCTTCCCCGACCGTGATTCTGCACTGTTATGGGTCCGCCCCATTACATTTAGTCTATAAAATATCCGTATCATAGAACTGCCTCCAGAACGGTATTCAATATAGTAAGATAAGAATTAATTATTCTTGACTCTCTGGATGTTTTTCAGTACACTTAAGATGTATTGGTTTGTTTTTTTGTAATTTATAAGGTAAGAAATATACCGCACCTGAGGCATGCCAACGTGTCATCACCTCATTTATAAAAAATTTTATGTATTTCGTATTTAATCACTTACACACAAGTGTGCCGCCTTGCACGGCGTCACCGGGGAAGGTATGGTCATGACCTATTTTATTCACACCCGTATTATGCTTATAGCCGTCATTTTGTCCGCTATGCCCATTATGGCGGATGTAACGGTGGTAGGCTCGGGCTCAGGTATCGATGAAGCCAATGACAACGCGTTTTCGTTTACCGTAACCGTGCCAACGGGGACGCAACTGGCTGTTGTGGGAGTCACGAATCGCGATGCCCGCAACGCGACTGCAGTATCACTGGGCAGTTCAACCATGACTTTTGCCATCAATTCCACTTCCAGTCCCAACAGCGACATGGATGAACGGGCGCAACTGTATTTTCTCGCCAATCCGCCCGCAGGAAGTCAAACCGTTTCGGTGACCCTGTCCGGTAATTCACGCCACAAAGCGGCCGGATGCATCTTGCTTACGGGTGTAAATACTGCCGCGATGGCAACAACAACCAAAAAGGCGGATGAAAATCAATTTGACAACGATCCCACCCCGAGCATCAGTTTTACCGCAGCAGAAGCGCCTGCAGGTTCCATGGCAGTTTCAGTGATTAACAGTCGCGGCGCTAACCTTGCCATCGCCGGGATCGGTCATACCGAAAGGTGGAACCTGGAAACCTATTATTTCTGGGACGCTCCGCAACGGTCCAGACACGGCGGGGGCACATCCCCCGGGTCCAGTGCCAGCGGCGCCACCGTAGCCTGGACCCCAGACGGAGGAGCGTACGACGCCAACTGGGGTATGGTGGCCATGGTGATTCCAGCGAGCTATACCGGGATTACCAACATAGCACCGGACACGCTCAGTGTAAACGACAATGATCCCAATAACACGGTTTTCGGAACCTTGACCGCCACGGACGCTGATAATAAGCCGCCCTACACCTGGTCGCTGATCAATAATGCAGGCGGGCGCTTTGCATTGAATGCCAGCGACACTCTGGATGTCGATGTGCGCATCGCGAACGCCGCGCTTATTGATTACGGCCAGAATACCTCCCACACCATCCGGGTCGGTGTCCGAAATAACGAATATCCCATTGTTTTTGAAAAAGATATTACCATCAATGTGGTGGATACCACAGACCCGGTAATCGGCCCTGTCACAGCCTCACAAACTTTCGCCCTGTCGGGAGAGTTTGTCACGTTCAGCGCCACCATCACGGATAACGACGCAATAGCCGGCATCCCGACGATGACCCTGGGCGGTTCGCCGCTCATGTTCAGCAATCAGAGCGGCGATGTGTATACCTGGGGCTGGAATGTGCCTCTTGGATCTCCTGACGGTGCAGTTTCCGTTACGGTAACTGCAGAAGATGTAGCCGGCAATGAAACCACCCTGGTTGCGGACGATGTTATTATCGTGGACAACACGAAACCGTATATTACCGGGCTAACTGTTTCCCAAATGTATGCCAAAGAGGGGGATACGGTCACCATCCAGGTGGAAGTGCAGGATTTTTACGGTGTTGCAGAATTTCCGACCGTTACCCTTGCCGGAATAGACTGTGGCATTCCTTCCGTCAGCGGCTTTACCTATACCTGGCTGGTTGGCATTACATCCGCTTTTCCTGAAGGCCCGGCCGATGTTCTGGTCACCGCTCTAGATTTGGCGGGCAACCAGTCCCAGGGCAGCGGACCCGCCCTGTTGATCATTGACCGTACGGCCCCCACCATTTCCGCCTTTGCGTCCACCCATGAGTACGCCACGCTCAACAATATCGTAACGCTGGAGGCGGCGGTTCTCGATAATTTCGGGTTGAACGGCGCACCCAATATGTACCTGAACGGTACTATGCTGAATACACCGACCGTATCCGGAAGCACCTACTACTGGCAGTTCCCGATTACCACGGCTATCACCCAGGGCGCCGCCGTCATAGAGGTTGAGGCTACAGACCAGGCGGGGAATGAATCGTCGGCAGGTCCCGCCTCAACCATTCTGGTCATTGATTATACGCAACCCAGTATTTCCGCGCTGACGGTCAATCCGTCCCGCGCCAAAGGCGGCACCGCGCTTACCCTCACCGCGCAGGTGGTTGAGAATTACGGCCTCAATGGAACGCCCACAATGAATATCAATGGGTTGCCCGTGCCGGCGCCCTCACACTCGGGCTCCACGTATACCTGGAATTACATTGTCCCAACCACGCCTCCGCCTGTGGAAGGGCCGGCGCAGATTGAAATCCTTGCCGTTGACCTGGCAGGCAATATAAACAATCTCCTGAACACCTCCCAGTTAACCTATGATCCGACTGCGCCCATTTTCAGCAATGCCGCAGCCGATCCCGATCTGGTGCGATTGGGACAAACAACTACAATCAGCGTCAATATGTACGATATCAGTCCGTTAACCGGGACGCCTGTGCTCACAGTTAACGGCGTTTCGGCCACGTATGTCGGCATTGAGGACCTTGGCGACAACAATAAGATCCTTAGGTTTAGTTTTACCATTGCAGCCGGAACCCCCGAGGGCAATGCGTCACTTCAATTCTACGCAAGGGACGTTCTTGGCAATGCGCGCTTCACGGATTTTACAAACGTCCTGATGGTGGATAAAACAGCACCCGTGATCAGCAATGTCTCCGCCAGCCCAAGCGTCAGCAGGGCCGGTGCCACGGTTAATATCACCTTTGATGCTATTGACGCCCTTTCTGAAATTTACGGAACTCCCACAGTAACCGTGAATGGCGCCAGCGCGTCGTACCAGTCGGTGTCAGGCGGCCATTACACCTACCGCTACACGGTGCGCGACGCCAGCCTGGATCCGGACGGACCGGCCACGATCTTCATTACCTGCCGTGACACGGTGGGCAATTCCGGCTCAGCGCAACATGAAGACAAACTCATGATTGACAACTCTCTGCCCATGATATCCGATTTGATCGTTTTCCCGAATATCGCGGCGGAAGGTACCGGTATCACCATCGGGTTCACCGCCACTGACGACAGCGGACTGGGCAGCCTGCCTGTAGTAAAGGTCAACGGCAACAATGCCTCTTTCGTTGCCGCCCAGGGCAGCACCTTCGAGTACGGTTATACCGTGCGCGGCGCCTATGACGATGAAGGGTATGCGTTGCTCTCAATCCGTGTCGAGGATTCCATCGGGAATGTGCTGACCAGTGAGAGCACAGGTCTCCTTCTCGTTGATTTTACGCCGCCTGCCGGCGCACTTGTCATCAATGACAACGCCCTGTTCACGCGGACAACGGATGTTACGCTGGGCATCACCGCTTCCGATGGTGAGTTCGGCAGTGGTGCCCAGAGCATGTGTTTCAGCGACGATGGCATCAGCTGGAGCGTCTGGGAGCCGATAGCGGCAAGCCGGGAATGGCAGTTGAAAAGCGGCCAGGGGTACAAAACGATCTACCTGCGCTTGCGTGACCGTGCCGGGAACGTCTCCATGCTGCCCATCACGGATACCATTGCGCTGAAACCCAACACCCTCGTGGTGGACCGCGAAGGTTCGGGGGAGGTGAAAGGCCTGCCTGGAGATGCCATCGTACTGGAGGTGACACCGCGCAACGTATTCGGCGCCATTCAGTCCTATGAGTGGTTCAAGGACGGCAGCCCCATAGAAGGCTACGGGCCGGTGCTGGTTATAGAGAATTTTGAGGAATACGATATGGGCAGTTATGTTTGCAGAGTCGCTGATGAAATGGAAACGGCGGAATCCCTGCCTTTCACAATCGGGATCTCCGAAGAAACACCGGTGCCGGCCGCTTCCTGGAAGGGCATGGCCCTGTTGCTCTCCTGCATACTGCTCTTCGCCATTGCTCTACTGCGGCGGCGCAGCCATTCTTCAGCAACTATCGTGTTATTTGTTGGAATCGGACTGTGCTTATCCGGTCTTGCCGGCGCCGAAGTTACCGTGGTCTATTCCGCACAGGCGGAGCAGCCCATGGATCTCAGCGATGCGGCCATGACTGACTTGGCCCTGCAAAAGGGCTCCATTGAAATCTGGACCAAAAACGAGGACGGAACCGTTAAGCGTCAGTTATCCCGTTTGGGCGATCCCGGGGTGGCCAATCCCGGCTTTTCCTCCCACCAGCGTGAAGGGTTTGCAGAACAGATGGGCAAGGGGCTTCCCATTACCGTCCTGAAAGACGGCACCGAGGAACTTCACATTCCCTTGTCGGACGAGGCCGTTCGCGTATATTCCCAGAATCTGAATAAAGGAATGGGTGAACCCTCCTTTGAAATGAAGATCGTGGTGAACAGCAAAACGCTCGTTTCCGAAAAACGGTACGAAACGTTTGTGGATGGCGTCATGCGCCCGAATATGCTGCGCCTGGATTATCCCGGCGGCGCGATTATCCAGGTCTTTGAGTACACGAACACGCCTCCCGCGCCACTGCCCCCGGTATATTTGCGGAAAGAAGGCGTGGGAGACGATAAAGAATCGGACGTCTATCCCAAATCATGGGTGACGAAAGCGGATGGCGAGACCCAGACACGGGACGTCCAGTTTATTGTGCCCCAGCAGGGACTGGGCAACCTGGGATTTGACTCCGGCTGGGTACCGGGAGGTTCAGGTCCGGACCCGGGCGGGTTCATCATCCAGGTGCGCATCAATGCCGAAGCGGGGTATACCTATGACGCGGCGGTAAACGGCGCTTTCAATCTTACGCCGGACAACCTGCTGGGGCTGGGCCCCGCCGCGGGCAACTGGGGATTTTATTTCGGCGCCGAATTCTTCATGAAGGCGGCCTTTGATATTCCCCCAATCCTGGGCTACGATATCGAACCCTTCATCGTGGATATCCCGTACGTGCCGGATTTCAACATGGTCGCCTCGGACCGGGACACCTTCAACAACTGGCTGTTGGATTCGGTGTCCACCGTGCGCGATGACGCTGGACGCACCAATGTGGTCAACCTGGACATCGTTTCGCTGCTGATCACGCAGGGGGTGCTTCCCGAACTGCCGGACTGGGTTCCCCTGCCGAGAGTGGGCGTATCCCTGGATGTCGGCGCCATAGCGGACGGCAGCCTGACCTGCGACAGCATCCTGCTGAGCGATGGCACCCAATATGTTCAGGAAGGGCAGGAGCTCGGTGTTTATGTCCCCCCGACGGGGTATCATGCGATCGCCGAATACCTTGAAAATGCCCATTTAAACCTGGGTGTAAAATTTTATCCCTTTGTCTTTTTTTCCTGGGACCTGTATGTGTTTGATTTCAGTTATGCGTGGCCGACGGATTTTAATGATCCGGACAACCTGCTGGCCCGACTTGAATGGCTGCCCATTGCACATACCAATTTCCCCTTCACCAACGCGGAACTGAATTTTACGGGACAGCCCAGCACCCTTCCGGCGACTGACTGGTTCACGGAACTGTTCGTACCTGTGCTGCGAACGAATGACATAAGCCTTCATCAAGTCCGGTTCACACCCAACCTGTCCAATAATTTCTACAGCGCATGCATGGGCGCCGCTACGGCCTATCGGACAGATCCCACCGGCGGTATTCCTGTAACCCTGGGAGACGATGCCTTTGTCGAGGTCACACTTACCGAAGGCAAACAGATACCGTTATACGGCGTCTATTATGATTCTTTCTTCATTGGGAGCAACGGTTACATAACGTTTAATGAAGGGGATGCTACAAACGAGGCCAACCTCGAAAACCACTTCAACCAACCCCGTATTTCAGGACTGTTTCTGAACATGAATCCCGCCGAAGGCGGTACGATTTCCTATAAACAACTGCCCAACCGCGTTGTGGTAACCTATGACCATGTCCGCCTCGCCAATATCATCACAGAGCAGACGGCCAACTTTCAGATTGAAATGTTCTTTGATGGGCGCATTGTCATTACCTGGTTGCAGGAAGACACCTATGTCGGGCTTATCGGGTTATCACAAGGCAACGGCGTGCCCGAAGAATTTGAAAACAGTGACTTTACCCAGTATCCGGGTTGTCTGACGGACATCGCGCCGGAATACGGTATACGCGTCAATTTCACACCCCCCGAGGTATTGCCCTATGAACCGCGCTGGCGCGCGGGTTCGGGCGACTGGAAAGCTACCGGTACCTATACCTCCGTTCCCCTGGGTGAAAACTGGGTGTACTTCAATTACATTCCCTTGTATTGGACGGCGCCGGGCGCCATGCTAACCCAGGTGAACACCCCCGACGTGTTTGTTGATTTGTACCCGGAATGGATCCGCTCCACGGGAACGGTGACAGTTTCCACACAGCCGGAAACAGCCTCCTGGGTAGTGACGGACATCGAAGGTGGTATTCATTCGGGAACGGGGCCCGCGGTACTTACGAACATCCCGACCGGCATGACAACTATCGAATGGCAGCCTTTGGCCACCTATCAAACACCCGATCCCGCAACCCAGGAGGCCATGTTATATTCCGGTATGACCGTTGGCTTTTCAGCGAATTACGCACCCATTGTCGGTCAGGGCGAAGCCACCCTGATTGTTAATATCCAGCCGGAAGCCGCCCTGGCTGCAGGCGCGCAATGGCGGGTGAACGGCGGCGCCTGGTTTGACAGCGGGTATGTGGCCACCGTTCCGGATGGTGATACTACCATTGAATTCAAGGAACTACCGGGCTGGACGCGCCCCGTGGCGATATCCTTGTTCCTCAACCGCAACACCACCACTGAATTTAACCGGGGATACGGACGCCATAAAGGAACGGTCTGGGTGGTTACTGAACCGCCAAACGCGCCCTGGGAACTGACAGACGGCGACGGCATTATGCATTTCGGTATCGGCGAGCAGGTGCTGCAGAACCTTCCGACCGGCGATAACCTCCAGATCAGCTGGGGCGGCGTGCTTACCTATACGCCCCCGGTTCCCAATCCGACGGTATTTGCCCTGGCGCAAAACGAGGTTAAACGCATCGTAGGCGCTTATGTGCCTGTTATCGGTGTCGGCGAGGGCATTGTCAGCGTAACCCTGTATCCGCCCGCGGCCGCCAATGCTGGCGCGCAGTGGCGCCTGTTCGGGGATGAATGGCGCGTCAGCGGCGGTATGGTCGCTTCAAGGGACGGCGAACAGACCCTCCTGTTCAGCGACGTACCCGGCTGGATTACACCTCCGCAAATGACGGTCAATGTGGTACGGGATATCACCAACTATTTCGAAGCCACCTATGAACGGCTCTCGGGAACGGTAGTCGTGGATGTGACGCCTGCCAACGCCTATTGGACGTTGACCGATGCGGATGGCGGCTCCTATACGCGCATCGGCGATGCCACCTTGACCGGAGTCCCTTCGGGCGAAGTATCCATCGCGTGGGGTGAACTGGAAGGCTATGAGCCGCCACAACCCAATCCAGCCTCCTATACCCTGGAAGCGGATGCCACCCTCACCATCAGTGGTGAATATGTTGAATCCATTCTCACCGCCGATTTCAGCGCCTTCCCCCTGACGGGGTTGCCACCGCTGGAAGTCACTTTCCACGACGAAAGTGAGTCAACCACCAAGGAGATCATCGAGTGGCGCTGGTATTTCGGTGACGGTAAAGTAAGCACGGAACAGCATCCCACCCATGTCTATCGCGAACCGGGCACGTACACGGTTACACTAACGGTCGTAACTTTTGACAAAATGGATGTTATCTCCAAGAAACAATACATTGTCGTGACCCAGGGGATGCCGGCGGCCGGCCTGGCAGGCTTGGCGGCTGTCGCAGGACTGCTCGGTCTAGGCGGCATTTTCACCATAAAACGCAAGCGGCGGGTGTAATCCGATCCATGACGCCACAGGCGCGGCAGAAATCATTTTCTGCCGCGCTTTTCTTTGGGCATACCGCTTCGTGCGCATAGTGAACTCACCTGTCCTGTGTGTTAAAATGGCCGCGATAGTAAGCGAGACAAGGCGGGGATTATCAGGAGCATAAGCGTTTGGCCTCTCCCGACGGCAGATACGAATGTCGGCAAGAGCCTCTTAAACAAAGAAAGACTCATGGAATTTACTAATGATTTGAAGCAGGCCCTGACCTGCCTGGACAAAACCATTTATGTGGTTGAAGAAGAGGGGCGCCGGCAATACGTCCGGCGTAGTGGAACCGGCGATTTCCCTGTTGGGGAACATGTCCTGGCCCTGGCGCCACCCTGCCTGCCCGACCGTCTGGGAGATCCTTCTTTTTGTCGCGACCATCACCTGCTCTATCCCTGTTACGCGGGCAGCATGGCCCACGGCATCGCGTCGGAAGCCCTGGTCGCCGCCATGGGTGAAGCCGGCATGCTGGGCTTTTTCGGCTCGGCAGGCATGTCGCTGGAGGAACTTGAAGGGGTCATCAGGCGGCTTTCCGGGCGCATGGGTACGCTGCCTTTCGGCATGAACCTGATCAACAGCCCGGGTGACACCGACTGGGAACAGGGCGCCGTGGACTTGTTCCTCAAACACGGCGTCACCCTTATTGAGGCTTCCGCGTATTTGATGCCCACGCCCGCGCTGGTGAAATTCCGCGTCAAGGGACTGACCCGGGATGCCTGCGGAAATATTGTCGCGCCAAACCGTATCATCGCGAAAGTGTCCAGAGTGGAAGTGGCGAAACGCATGCTGGCCCCCCCCCCTGCCAAAATGGTTGAAAAACTGCTGAACTCGGGTGAGATCAGCGACGACGAGGCCAGGGTCGCCGCCTTGATTCCCCTGGCGCAGGACATTACGGCGGAGGCTGATTCCGGCGGCCACACGGACCACCGTGCCGCCTTGCCTCTACTGCCTTCGATGCTGAGGCTGGCGGCGGACATACAGGCGGAACGGCGTTATACCTCTCCCCCGCGTGTCGGCCTCGCAGGCGGGATGGGAACGCCCGCAGCCGTAGCGGCCGCTTTCGCCATGGGCGCCGCGTACATTGTGACCGGATCCATCAACCAGGCGTGCCTCGAATCTGGATCTTCCGCGAAAGTCAGGGAAATGCTCGCTTGCGCGGTACAAACCGATGTCGCGGACGCTCCCGCCGCGGACATGTTTGAAATGGGCATCAAGGTGCAGGTGCTTAAAAAGGGCACCCGCTTCGCCGAACGCGCCTCCAGGTTGTATGAACTCTACCGTCTTTATGGCGGTATTGAGGATATTCCCGAAACACAGCGCGCGAAAATTGAGGAAACAATCTTTCGGAAGCCGTTGCAGGATATCTGGAAGGAAACAGAACAATTCTTTAAAACACGGAACCCCCGGCAATTGGAGCGGGCGGACAAAGACCCAAAATACAAAATGGCCCTGGTGTTCAGGTGGTATCTCGGCCACGCCTCCCACTGGGCGAATGCGGGAACGGAAGATCGCACCGAAGATTATCAGGTATGGTGCGGTCCTTCCATGGGCGCCTTCAACGACTGGACACGAGATTCTTTCATGGAAGACCCTGCCAGACGCAGCGCGCCATTGGCGGCCCTGAATCTGCTTTACGGCGCGGCGCTGCTCCTGCGCGTACAAACCCTGCGCACCCAAGGCGTCCGTATCGAAGTGCCGGCGCAATTCCCCCCGCCTGTGGACACCTTACCGGAATTTATGGTTACTACACGGAAAGCATTTCCATGAAACAACGCAACAAAATCATCCTTATCCTTTCCATCCTGCTTTCCCTGATTGTCCTTGACCACCTGACTAAATGGGTTGCCATTCATTATCTCAAGGATTCGGGAATGAGTTATCACTTTCTGGGCGATTTATTCAGACTGCAATATGCGGAAAATACCGGCGCGTTTCTAAGTCTCGGCGCTTCTTTGCCGGACGGCGTGCGGTCCGTGGTCATGACCGGATTGAATACTGTCATCCTGGGTGGATTGCTGCTGTACATGTTCCTGAGCCGGAATATTCAGCGTCTCCCGCTGTGCGCGTTCAGCCTGGTCGCCGCAGGCGGTATTGGAAATCTCATAGACAGGATATTCCGTGACGGACGTGTGGTGGATTTTATGAATATGGGGATAACATCCAGCGGCTTCACATTGAGAACCGGCATATTCAATGTGGCGGATGTGGCCATCATGGCAGGATTATTTCTTGTGCTTCTGAATGAGGCCTTTATCATATCCAGAAAAAAGTCGGATAACAAGGACATCACAAAAGAAAAGAAGTAGCAGACAAAGCCGAAATTGAAGATGTGCAAAAGAAACTGCGGAGGGTAAATAAAAGAGGCCTGACACGAATCTTCGCACCAGGCCTCCGCGGAAGGAGAAACGCCATATATGGCACTGACCACATTTATTGTAACATTTTTCGGTCCAATCCTCAAGTAAAATTTTTCGGCACCGACCTGCTCCCCCTCAGATTCGAAAGGAATAACATCACACATAGATAATAGTCCGTTCATAAAAATTATTCAATAAATATAAGTGGTTGCGTAAACAATTAATTTATCTTGCAATTCGTCACTTTTCTATAAATAATAATACTAAATAATTAAAAATATAACTTGATTAGAAAGATTATAATGATTATTTCGTTTATTTTACTTGCTCTACTTCCTGCTATTTCAGAAGGGGCACTTCACCAAGATACCAGCGAAAACCTGTTGGTTTATAGTGACATGGCCAACGTCTTTTCAAACATGCCGCAAGATTCCGTCTTACAGTATGATACTCTGAAACTGGTAAGCGCTTTGCAAGGGCTTGTCAACAGGGGAAAACCCCGTCTCTTTATCCGTTTCCTTGAAGGGGAAGGACCGGACAAGCCTATTAACATCGACGATTACTGGTTCGAAAAAATACGCGACGGCCTGTTTCGGGATCATACCATCCGAAAAATAAATACGCTGGAAGAATTGTTGACGGCGTTTTCCCGGGAGATACAGGGATATATTGCCTGGGACCCGGCGGTAGCGGCAACGGCCAACGTCGCATCTACCGCGTGCGGCGTTGACGGACTGTTGCCGGTGCGTGCGGGCAGTCCGTTGCTGGAATATTTACGGGCTCGTGGCGTCGGGGTGAAGATAAAGGAAGACTTGACGGGCCTTTTTACCGGAAGTGAAACAGGCAGCGCGAAATGTGACGCCTATCTTTGGGCAAAACGCCGGTATTTAGATACGGGCAAGTGTAACCCCGCCTTGATGGCGTTTTATATCGACGCTTATACCCAGCGTCCCGGCGAACCCGGTTATCACTATATCGACCTGCCGAATAGCACCCTCGCCAATCATGATTACTATATAGCGCGTAAAGCCTTTTTCTTCGACCTGCTGGTCTGGCCCGATGAATGCCCGGTGGACGACCCCGACCAACCGCTTGGCACGGATCGACAAACCCTGATCAGCCTTCTGGAAACGCAATACAAGAACAATGGCGGGAAGGCATTCACCTCCATAGGCGGGTTTGTTTCCTGGGACTTAAAATATACCAATCACGGGGCGGCCGGGGGCAAGCACGAGCCGGTGCCCACGGAGTGGGAATATGTGGCGTTGTTCAGTGCTTATAATGCGTTCCTTGACGCGGATGCCTTGGGACTGGTCTGCCTCCCCAATGCCTCGGTCTACAGCCACTTTCCAGTGAAAGACTCCTATCGGCAACATCCCAAACCGACGGTGCCGCCGCTGGAAGACAAGACCTACGTGCTGATCTATATGGGGGATTATGATTCCGCCGCCTGGATGTCCAGAAATATCCCGCGCGTCTGGGATGATCCAGAGCGCGGCCGCCTGCCCATTGCCTGGGCATTCAACCCGAATCTTTCGGATCGTATCCCTCAGGCATTTGACTATACGTACGCAACGGCCACCCCGAATGACTGGTTTATCGGGGGGGATTCCGGCGCAGGCTACCTGAATCCTAACCTGCTGACAGGAAAGCGGCTGAACAGCGGGCTCCCGGATGCGTTGGAAATGTGGGTGGAACACAACATCCGCTATTACAAGAAATTTGACTACTCCATTACGGGGTTTGTCATTAACGGCTTCCATGGCGGTATGCCCTTAAAAGTGCAGGAAGCCTATACGCGGTTTTCGCCGGATGGTGTCGGGATGCAACTTGGCTTTCAACGCGCGCTTGTGGGTGAAACACCGTTCATAAGGCATGCGTCGGATATTTACCCCAAAGCTGAAAATATTTCGGGCACTGCGGACGAAATGGCCGCCTTTAGCCGTGATCCGAAACCGCAATTTCTGGTTTTTCGCTGGATATTACAAAACCCGACGACCATGAAGCAGGTCTATGAAAATCTGCAGGCGCGCCACGGGGCGCATAACTGGGTCTTCTGCGACCCCTACACATTTTTTGCCTTGTACCGGGAAAACCTGAAGAAGGCGAAGTGAAACAGCGCCCCCTTTCCGTGCAGTGCCTTCGATGAAACCGTATCCCTTGTGGCGGGGTCAAATGTTTTGTAGACGGAAGATCGGGCTCAACACGATACCAAAGGTGGATTATCGTGTTTCCCCGTTAACAGGTTAAAGACTAAGGAGAAGACAGGATGAAGAACAGTCTGGTCGTATTGTTGGCCGCCACGCTGGCCTTTTCGGGAATTGCGCTTGCGGAATCCACGTCATCGGATGCCGCGCTGGAAATGACAATGCTGATGCAGTTTGCCGAAGAAGTGGGCCTGGGCGACTATGAGCTTATCGATGTGCTGGCCGGTTACCGGGAATATCGCAGTATGATGGACGGCTACACCAAGCAACGTGATGAAAAGGAAGCCGCCCTCAATGCGGCGATAGCGAATAATGAGAGTGGTGTAATCGCCGGACTCACCCGCGAACTTATGGACGTGGACATGAACATTATGCGCCTGCAACAAAGCAGCGTCAACCAGGCGTCCGCCTTGATGGATGCCACGTCTGTGGCGAAGTTGTACCTGATGGTTCGGGATATGGATGCCGCCAAGGAGGCCTTTTTGAAGACACTTGCCGGCCCGCCCGCAATTGATCCCTGCACCGGGGTCGTGGCGCCGGAACAGGCTGAAATCGCCGAGACAGCGCCTGCCGAAGCCGCACCTGTCGCGGCTGCGCCGGTTGAAGCCGCGCCCGTTGCCGCTGCGCCGGTTGAAGCCGCGCCCGTTGCCGCTGCGCCGGTTGAAACCGCACCGGTCGCCGCTGAGAATACCACGGAAGTTCTGATGAACCAGGCGAAGGAATTCCTGGGCAAAGTGGCCGCCAAAGATCTGGACGGCGCCATGGTGGCTGTTTCGGATAACTTTGAACACTACGAGTATGGCAGCAAGGAAGAACTCAAGTCCTTCCTGGATGAAGCGAAACAGTCCGGCTTCCTCGATGAGCTTAAAATCATCACGGATGATACGGAAGTAAAAATCGAGGGGGATAAAGCGGTCATTTATCCCGTGGACGTGGAAGGTTTCTTTGGAAGTTTCACCCTGGAACTCACCTGTCAGAAAGAGGGCGACAAGTGGATGGTGACCACCATGGACATCTTCGGCATCTAATTACACGAATTACGTTTTAAGCAACAGTGCGCCGGCTTCTGAAAAGAGGCCGGCGCACTTTTTTGATACATGCTGGAGGCAAAGGCGGGCGCTTCACGCCGCATCCCTTACTCCTTGGTCTTTTCCAATAAGAGGATATCCCCCATGACCATCTGCTTGTCCACGGCCTTGCACATGTCATACACCGTCAACAACGCCGCGCTGACCGCCGTAAGGGCCTCCATTTCAACGCCCGTCCTGCCGCAACTCGTCACTTCACTCGTGACGACAATGCCCTCCGGGTCCAGGGCGGCCTTGACGACAATCCCGGTCAACAGGATAGTGTGGCATAAGGGGATCCATTCCCAGGTACGTTTCGCGGCCTGGACGCCCGCAATTTCGGCAACCGTCAATACATCACCTTTTTTAAGCAGATTGCCCGCAACCAGTTCCAGGGTTTTGGGCGCCAGTTTGATAAGGCCCCGGGCGCGGGCAACCCGGCGCTGGTCGGGCTTGGCGCCCACGTCCACCATGCGAGCGCGGCCTTCGGCATCCACATGGGACATACGAGGCAGGCCGTCGTTCTTCTTGTTCACACGATTTTTTGCTGCGGGCCGAACTTTGCCGGACTCCTGATTCCTGGACATGTTTAGCCTCCTATAATGTTAAATGCGGTGGTGCAGCAATCGCCCCGCTCGGGTTTCGCGCCGACCGCCGCTTCAATCGCCCTTGCGGCGCCCAGTTCCCGGACGCTGAACCCCAAATTGCTGAAGAGGCAGGGGCGAATATTACCGTCGCAGGACAGCCTGAGCCGGTTGCAATGTGCACAATCCCCTCCCTCTCCGCCGATTACCTTGGAAAAAGTGCCTGCCGACAAATTCATCCTGCGGATGAAACGCACTTCCAACCCCTCCGCCCGGCCATAGGCGGCAACATCACGTGCGTCGGGCTCCTCCGGACTGTCCCCGATGACGCAGTTCAGTTTGATTGGCCCAAGCCCGGCATCCCTGGCCCTCTCGATCCCCGTCAGGACATTGCGGACATCGCCGCCGCGGGTAATCTCCGCGTAGCGTTCCGGAACCAGGGCGTCCAAGCTGACATTCACCCGCTGCAGTCCGGCATCAGCCAGGTCCCGCGCGAACCGGGCCAGTTGCTGACCATTCGTAGTCATCGCCAGGTCCCGGATGCCCTCTATCTTGGCCAGCATCGAAACCAGCGTCACGATACCGCGCCGCACCAGGGGCTCACCGCCCGTCAGACGGAGTTTGGTGATACCCATGGCGGCGGCAGCCCGCGCCACCTCCGTTATTTCCTCAAAGGACAACAGCTCCTCATGCTGCAACAAGGGTATGCCCTGCGCCGGCATGCAATACACACAGCGCAGGTCACACTTGTCCGTCACGGAAATGCGCAGATAGGTAATCGGCCTATGAAAAGAATCCAGCACAGCGTTCCATCAATCATCACAGGTTGTATTCAAGGGGAAAAGATAACCGAAGGCATAAGTATACCAGCAAGACGGCGTGCGGAGCATGTGAATTAAGAATTACGAATTGAAGGGCTTTTCGAATCGTTTCTGGTAGAATGGCTGCAACAATAGGAGGTCCCAGGTATGTACACACGGGTTTGTATTTTGTTGGCATGTGCCATTGTAACGGGCGCCCACGCGCAGAAAGAAGATGCCGTCCGCGCAAAAGAATTGTCGGACCTGCACATGGGCATGTTTGTATGCTGGTCGCTCAGCACCTTTTCCGGCTACGAGTGGACGAGGGGCGTTACCAGCCCGGAGTATTTCAAAGCCACCGGCTGCGACATGGATCAGTGGTGCAAGACGGCAAAAGAGGCCGGCATGGGCTACATCCTTTTTCTGACCAAGCACCACGACGGCTTCTGCCTGTGGGACACAAAAACCACGGAATTCAAGTCCACTAACAGCCCGCTGAAGATGGACGTGCTGGCGGCACTACGTAAGTCCTGCGACACGTACGGATTGAAACTCGCCCTGTATTTTTCTGAGGGGGACTGGACCTGGATTAAAGAACCGCTGCCTGAAGACGGGCTCATCCCCGGCAGCCCGGAATGGGGCAATCGCATCTGGTCCTCCGGGAAGAACCCGGAATTGAAAAAGGAGCAGCTGAAGGAACTGATGACCGGATATGGCCCGATTGCCTTCTTCTGGATGGACCATGCCCAGGGCGACGGCGGTCTGAACCATATTGAAACTACGACCTGGATGAAAAGCCTGCAGCCGGACTGCTTTGTTGGCTTCAACCACGGCGAGCCCGCCGGCGATCTTTGCCTGCGCGAGATGGGCAGTCCCGGCCCCATCGGCGATGCCAATGCCTCAAAATATAACAAGGACGCCGAGACCGGATACAAAGGCTATCTCGTCGCCGAATTCACCTATCCCATACTGCCACCCCATGAAGGCGGCGCCCAATGGTTCTATTCCCTGCCGAAACACGACCCGTTGTGCCATCCGGCTGAAAAACTCTTCGAAGACTATAAAGGCGCCGTCAAATACGGAAACATTTTTTCCATTGACGTGGGACCGGATTACAAGGGACGACTGCGGGACATTGATGTCACCACGCTGAGGGCGTTGGGGAAATTAATAATTGAGAATTAAGAAATAAGAATTGGAAGGCGGAAATGAAGAAAATGTTGTCAGGGATAAGTGCTATACTTTTACGATTCGGATAGTGAAGTTGTATCAGCGTTTACCAATAAAGAAGAAAGCGTTTTTGTTTCCAAAGCAGATTTTGCGCTGTCAACCCTAGCATCGGTGCAAATGTGAAACAATCTTTTGGCGGGCAACCCCGAGCACATTTCGTCTCTAAAATGTCCGTTGCGCATAAAGAGTCGCGCGAAACGTGCTAGTGATTACGTCTGCTGAAAGACATGGAATACCTGACACGAGCCGAACTCGAAGACATATATACCAACGCCGAGAAACTCTGCCACCTTATCGCTTCTATCCTAAAAAGCACGCCAACCCGATTTCATTCCGCATTCGGCTGTTCCGCCCCCTGTTCCCCCTCCCCCATTCTCCTATGCTATAATCCAGTTTCGGGTGGATTCCCCTGGGAGTTATAGCCTTTTATCATGCCTCGAGTTGTATATACCCCTCAATCTGAATCTTTTACGCCTAAACGCGTCCTGCGCAACATGGCGCGTGGCGTCGTGCAGTCGCGCTACATGGCGCTGCGGTTGGTGGTCAAAGATATTAAATCCGACTATTCCAAGTCCCAATTCGGCCTGATCTGGGAACTTATCGATCCCCTGGTGCTGGGTTTTATTTTCTATTCGCTCATGCGTACCCGGGTCATTAATCCCGGTGAAACGCATATGCCCTATGCCATCTTCATCATTTACGGCCTGCTGATGTATGCCACCTTCACTGAATCCGTCATGCGCATGGTCAACCTGGTCAAAAGTTCCAAGTCCCTGCTCAGCCAGTTGAAACTGCCTCCGGAAGCGCTGATTCTGTCCGTGCTTTTCCGCATCGGGTTCAACTGCTTTTTCAGATTGCTGGTCATGTTGTTTTTCTCGCTGCTCTTGCGGAACAGCGCCCTGGCCATTGATCAGAGCGCCTTTAACTTGGTCGGTTTTCTCAAGTTCCTCCTGCTTTTCCCGTCCGTGATTCTGGTGGGCGCATCTATCGGCCTGTTTTTTGCCCCGCTGAATGCTATTTACAGCGATGTGGGCACGGCATTACGCATCGGTTTGGGACCGTATCGTTACCTCTCCCCCGTGCTCTGGCCGCTGCCGCTCACCGGGCTCTGGGCCTATGTACACGCCGTCAGCCCTATATCCCCCCTGTTTCTGGACCTGCGCACACTCGCTACCAACGACATCATGAACTATCCCGGCCATTTTGCGGCACGTATCTTTCTTTTCGGAGGCATGTTCCTCTTCGCCTGGTTTGTTTTCCACATTTCCATCGTTGTACTCTCGGAGAAGGCGTAATATGGCTCCTATCGTACAAGTGGAACATGTGTACAAAAAATACTCGCGTAACGCTAATGCCCACCTCAATTACGGAATGCGCGACCTATATAACCATCTGCTTGGACGTAAACCGTCCATGGAACTGCGCAAGGACGAATTCTTCGCCGTAAACGATGTATCCTTCAGTCTGGAGCGGGGCGACACCCTTGCCCTCATCGGCCGCAATGGTTCCGGGAAAAGCACCCTGCTTAAAATGCTGAACGGCCTTATCAAACTCGATGCAGGACGCATCGTTATGGATGGGCGTGTTCAGGCGCTGATCAATCTCGGCGCGGGATTTAAC
>Ga0123335_1000707_pt1 | contig 57025 bp, 59 predicted proteins | sample BiotimSIPDNA_2_FD_89707 | JGI IMG/M metagenome (GOLD analysis project Ga0123335, IMG submission 89707) | Anaerobic biogas reactor microbial communites from Washington, USA - Biogas_R2 time_0 SIP DNA | ecosystem: Engineered > Bioreactor > Anaerobic > Unclassified | place: Washington, USA... | reverse complement strand
TACCTTCAGGCACAAATCTCGGCAGTTTAGGATTTCCGCTGGCAACAGTTAACGTAGTGAATAATGCACTTGCTTACGGTTTAAATGAACGGTTCCAGGCCGCATTTATTTCGGCGTTTTTCAATGAAGCGGTGAGTGGTCGAGTTTTTTCATGGTATGAAGTTGACCGTGTAATGTATGGTGGCTCAAGCGGGTGCCCATTTTTTACTGTTGATGGCAAAGTTGTTGGACTTCAAGCAAAAGTAAGGACCGATCTTAGCAATGGAGGTAGCTCTCAGGATGTACATAATTTTTTGGCTATTTCGCTTGTTATTCCGTCTCCTGAGATTTTACGGTTTGCAAAAAGCTGTGGGGTATTATAGTTGTTTATGCTGCTTTTAACATAATTTATTTTTTCCTGTTAGATAAATTAAAAAAAGCTCGTTTCAATATCATGTATCGGTGGAATTGAACAGTTGAGTCTAAAAAGTAAAGGTTTGATTCTGGAGTTTATTGCGATAATTATTTTCTTGACAATAACAGGCGGCTTAACTTATTATTTAGGGTTCAATAACTATGTTGTCTCAGGAGAAGTCACTGACCTTCAATCAACCGAAGATGGTCGATACATCGTAATCTTAGATGGTGACCGAGAGATAGTTATTCATATGACTCTTTTTATGCGCTCCCAATATGGTACACCAAAGGCGCTCTTTGACACTCTTTCTGTTGGAAACAGCTATAACTTTCTATGCTGGGGTGCTACGCCCTCTATTTATGGTATCGCACCTTAGCTTTAGCGGATGTAGCGACTCAGTCAATTAGCGGTCATTTGACAGTGAATAAGTTCTGCTACTAGTTTGGATTGCTGTTTGGTTGAGGCGACGCCACAAGCAGTCCTTTCTGCACCACGCATCGACCTACCTACCTCAGAAGCACCTGCCCTTTTCTTAACAGTAGATCAAAATTTTCTGTTGACATTTTATTAATGACCAAATACCATACAAAAAAACATCAGCTTACAATGTATCCACTCATCCTCATCCCATCCCACCCAACATACCCCAACATGCACCATGGGACAAAAAACCACTCACCCCATCCCAACACAAACAGAAAAACAACCCAAACCAAAAAACCAAACAGCCCCCAACAACACCATGGGATGGGGAAACCCTAAAGCCACCCATCCCCACAAAACAAAAAAAACCCAACTACAAACCACACCATTTTTTGATCCACTGTTACATAAAGCAGGCAAAGCAGGGTTCAACCCGTAATTGCGCAAAGCAAGGAATGGCAATTCATGGTGATATGTATTCGGGCAATATCATCACCTATTTTGGGTTCGATTTGTTTAGATGCCTGTATAAAGGGGTCTTTTCTGGCACATTATTTTAAATATATGCTTGAACCATCCTTTGGGTGAAGTGTATAATCTTTGAGCTTCAATTATGATGATTTGCTTAAACGCGCATGCGAGCAGATGCCTGAAGTGCAGGCGAAGAAAGAGCGCCTTGAATTGCCCCGCATCCAAACTCAGACTGTGGGCATGCGTACAACTATCGCTAACTTTAAAGAGATCGCGGACGCACTTGACCGCGACCCCCAGCACATAATAAAATTCTTAACACGTGAAATGGCCACAGCAGCCACATTCCACGACAACCGCGCTATCTTCCAGGGCAAATTCCGCTCCGACAGCTTCGAGCGCCTACTAAGCCGCTATCTAGAAGCTTACGTCGTCTGCCCGGTATGCAAACGCCCAGACACGAAAATTGTTAAAGAAAAACGTCTCTCATTCCTCGTCTGCAACGCCTGCGGCGCAAAATCTTCAGTAAAGCAACTCTAGGCGAGTAGCGATGGACGTTTACCTAAACGTTAAGAAATCCGGCGAGCACACAGTGCTGGCGGTATGCGACTGCGAATTGCTGGGCAAAACGCTTAGGGAAGGCAAAATCTGCTTTAACATCAAAAGCGAATTCTACAACGGACGCAAAGCCAGCGTCGAGGAAGCCGTGGAGCTAATCGGCAACTCCACCATTGTCAACTTGGTAGGCAAAAACTGCGTCCAAACCGCCATAAAACGCGGATTTGTGCATCCGGAAGCAATCATCGAGATACAGGGCGTCCCACACGCACAAATCATGAAGCTCTAAGCGACCCCTTCGGCAGCATCAACGGGTTCGCCATTGAGACTTCGGAAAATAGCTTTTTTTCCTCCACCCTACCGCCGCCAAGAATAATCTCCTTTGATTCAGGACCCATATTAAACAGCAAATCTATCACCGACAGGTTAGGCTCAAATCCGCCATACACCTGCCGATAGCTCGGGTGCTCATAGCTATGCCAATGCACGCACACGCCCGACTGATTAAACAGTTCCTCTTTAATGTAGTCCCGTCCGCCCGACCCAGAAAGGTAAATGTCGGCGCCCATAAACTTGCACATCGACACAAGCTTCTCGTTTTTCTCTGCGCCGCCATAGGGGAACTCGGAACTGCGGATCATACGCACATCTATACCAAGCACACCAGCAATCAAGCGGATCAAGTGCAGATTTAAGCCAATTAGCATTTCATGATTAAACAGCAGTGCATCCTCAATAAGGGGGTAATACTCCTCGAAATATGGCGCTTTACGGTACTGCGTCTTAATCATGTTAACCTGCTTAACCCGCCATTGGGCACCATGTATTTTCACGTCTTTTAACGTCTGCGGATGCCCATGCATAATTGGCACCGTCAACCACTCCCACCCTGCTGAAGTACGGATGCGGTTACGGTTATGAAAGCCGCCATGCTGGTACTGAGCGTCATCGTACACTACGTACACGTCGCATCTTGCCAGCTTATCGAAGAATCCCAACCACGGAAGATATTCTGGTTGATGAACATAAACCCTCATAGCAACAACTCAGAAAGCCGCTGCGCCACTGAACATTACAAATGGTGGAATGCCAATTTGCAGTGGGCGACTTCAAAAGAAAAACCGCGTCCGATATTATAAGGGCATGTTGCATAGTGGATGTAGCTACAAGTAGTGGCTTCTACAGAAGAGCGGATGCTGCTTCAGATATGAGCTTGCGCACGGGCAAATGCTGAGGACAAACCTGCTCGCATTGTCCGCAGTGGATGCAGCTGTTTGCTCGTCGCTCATCAGGCACCGCTAGAAGATAGCGTTCCTTTATACGCCCTTGCTCTTCTGGTTCACGGCGCTTCGACGCATACTCATTAAGGAACCCAAGCGTTACAGGAATATCGATGCTCTGCGGACAATGACTGCAGTACCGGCACTTGCTGCATCCGATGTAGCCTAAACTCAGAAACAGCTCCCGCGACTTGGAAAGCGCAGAAACCTCCGTTGAAGTAAGCGTATTAGCGCCAGACGCTTCCGCACTCGCCAAATTCTGCTGCAGTTGCCCCATAGCGTTCATCCCGCTAAGCGCAGTTGCCACCTCGCTGTGATTCCAGACCCAACGCAGCGCCCAATCAGCCGCTGAACGTTTCACACCGGTCTTATCCCACTCGCGCTGGATGTCAACTGGCGGCTGAACCGCAAGCAAACCCCCCGCAAGCGGCTCCATAACAACCACCGCCAACCCCCTACCCGCAGCGTACTCCAACCCAGCTTTGCCCGCCTGATAATGCTCATCAAGATAATTATACTGAATCTGACAAAACGTCCAATCAAATGCATCCACGATTTCGCGGAAAATATCATACTCGTCATGGAAGCTAAATCCCAAATAACCGATTTTTCCCTCATCAACTTTGCGCTCAGCCCAGCCCAGTATGTCAAGTTCTTGTGCTTTCCGCCAAGTCTGAGCCATCAAAGAATGCAGCAAATAAAAATCAACATGATCGGTTTTTAGCCGTTTTAACTGAGTCTCAAAGACTCTATCTAAATCGGCCTTGCTCTCAACAGAGAAAACAGGCATCTTCGTGGCGACCTTGACTTTCTCGCGGTAACCCTCCTTTAGGGCTTCTCCTACGACGACTTCACTTTGGCCCTCATGGTACACGTAGGCTGTGTCAATGTAGTTAACCCCTTGATCAATGGCTGCGCGAATGAGCTTGACAGATTCAGCGACGTTTATGTCCGCTTGATCTTCGCTGTTAAGCGGCAGCCGCATAGCGCCGAAGCCCAAGGCTGAGACTTTCCAGTCGAGTTTTCCGAAAGGTCGATACTGCAAACAAATAACACCATCGGAACTACGGCTTATTGGGGATTAATAGGTTTAGTGTTGTCATACAGCGACATCGCATTCTGCTTCTAATGATCACATGTAACAGAAAATTTAGCCTGAGATTTATCAACCCAAAGATCGCAGTCACCCACGAGATGAAAGATAGAGCGGAACACCCAGAAGTTTAAATCCGCTATTACCCTTCTGTAAAGAATAGGCGGTTATCAGTTTGGGAAGTATCCTCAATAAGCTTAAAAGCAGTGCACCCCGACTCGATTTTTACAAGCACAAACATGGCGACTGCGCAAACTTTAACAACGGAACATGCAAAGCAGCCCATTTTACAAACATTAACCCAAAAGAGACAGCCTGCCCCCACTTTAAGCACAAGCAGACGGCATAACTGCCTAACTGAATAACTGATTCGTGATTTAGAGTCCTACGTGATTTTTGTTCCCATGATTACAAAGTAACCCATGCCCGAAAAGTTAGGGTCATAATTAAAGGTCATCCGTAGCGAGTTATGCGTGCCATTATTGCTCAGCACATAGCGGTCGGGGTTCTGGAGGTAATACTTCCAGATAAGTGAAACGTTACCTGCGATTAGATCAGTGGGGATGGTTATGTTGTAAGTGACGGATTTCTTTTCTCCTCCGCGGAAATAAAGCTCAACCGCACGCCCCGCTGAGGCGTTTATAGGCGAAACCGTTGGAGGGTTCTCTTTATCCCAGTTGGTTTCCAAGGCTACAGTGTAGGTTTTATCAGCTACCGAAATGGGGTAAGTAAAATGGTTGATGTTTTGAGGGCTTTCCAAGGTCAATAATACGCCTGTTATGCTGATAACCACAATTATCAATACAACTGCTATCATGTTGACGATGTTTCTTTTCACTTCAATCAAGAAAGTCCTGATGCACCTAGGTATAAATTTTACGCAAAGAACCGATCTAGTTATCAGTATTTATGTTTTCAAAAGCAGAACTTGCCCACCAATGGGGTATAAAAAGCCGCTAAACCTGACACGGGTCGCTTTCATCACCTACAAAACACATGATTTCTTGTTATTTCAATAGAGAATTTCAGATTTCGTTAAATAAGTAAATTATATAACTGATCCAATTTCAGTTTAAAATATGTACAAACAGGGCAAGTTTCTCAAGTTGTGCATAGCAGCTTTGATAGCCTCTTCAATGCTATTAATCGCAACACCAATCGATGCTCAAAGCACACCTGTACCGCAGACGCCAGAATTCATACTACGCATAGCAGACCACTCCTATGATGTGCCTTCAACCACAATTTCACATACTGACCCGTGGACTGGAAACATAACCACTTATACACAGCCGGGTTACCATGTAACCAACCGCTCAATCGAGGTCGCCATAAAGAATCAACCGTTCACTCCATATGTAGATGCTGAGGGTAACACCATCAACCTGTACTATAACATCAGCGTCAAACCCCGATACGGCGGCAACTGGACTTATTACCCCCACTCCTACGGAGAATACTACAACGCTTCAACCTCCGAATACACTATAAGAGAATTTGGCTTCGGAGGATACGCAGACACAGTATCACCTCAAATAGGTTACGTTACGCCCGGCGGGGAAGTGGACTTCCGGGTACAGGCGCAAGTCGGTTATTACAAGAACGTTTGGGTTCCGTTCCCAGGTTCAGATTCACCATTTGCCGGTGGCTACGTTCCAGCATTCTACGGCGAAAGCAGCCAATGGAGCGGCACACAAACCATCAAGACACCTGAAGTGACGCCTGACGTAACAGCCTCACCTTCGCCTTCACCTACTATTCCTGAAATGCCGACCATCGCATTCCTGATTCTAACAGCACTTGTGCCATTGATTGTAATATACTACAAAAAACACAGCAAATCCAACAGAGCCTAATTTCGCAAGTCAGCGGGATTGTTTTACTTCACAGCTGCCCTCGCCGCTGCCCTGCATGCTTCCCATACTTCCACTAGCCATCGAGAGACCCGCATCCTCATGGCACGTTACCCAATGCCCATCGTAACCTGGACGGTCACTAAAAACCTGATGGCAAATGGGACATTCAAGACGGTTATTATCCACTTTTTTGGGCTCCTGACGGTCACCTGTTAATCTGCCGCTCACATCAGATTGCCTGTTATCAAGTTTGCTTACGCCCAAAAACTTCACCGGATAATGAAATCGGATGTCTGCACTTAAAGATGTGTGACTGCCATCCATAACCTATTGCCAATCATTAGTTCTCATTTTTTTCGTTAGCAAATATGTGAAAACAAACCTTATGGGTGGGGTTGCTTGTATGAAGTGTTGGGTGCCGTTTGGCTGTCTGATAGTGAAGTGTACCGTGATAGGCTTGTTAAGGAAGCCCTCAAAAGGGGCAGTAACGAAGACAAGCAGCGATACAGCCAACTACAGCAACGTAAAACCGCAATTTCCCAGCGCCTGCAGGAGTTATCGGCAGCACAGATTGCACTAAATTTGAGAGATGCCCAGAATACTTTACCTCTAAAGCCCAGCAGCCACCCTATACCAGATAATACCTCAAAAACACTGGGGCTGCCACGCCCGACTGTAACTCGAAGCAGGCGAGAGGAAACAGATTTTGATTCCAAACACCAACAGTACATGGCGGCGTTAAAAGGCTACCAAGCACAAGATGCCACTGTACTGTCGGAGAGACTCAAGCTTATGGATGAATACTTGGTGCTTATCGTAGATTATATGGCGCTTGAAGAGACTGAGAAGTGGCTTCTACTGTCTATGGCTATTAAAAATCAGTCGAGCTTAATGGGTTACATGCAGAGCGGTAAAGAAGAATAACGCAATCAGTTTTTCCTGTTGCAGGGTTAACCAGAGTTGCCAAAAAGCGGCAGGGTTTAAAGTCGGAACTTGCGGCTTTTGCCAGCGTCTGTGCCGAATTCCTTCGCAAGCTGCTCAAGCAGTCCCTTCTGGCTAGCTGTAAGCTTCTCCGGCACTGATATTCCGACGCGCACATTTAAGTCGCCTCGCCCGTAGCCCCGGAAACGCGGCATGCCTTTACCTCGAAGTGTGAAGACTTCGCCCACCTGTGTGCCCGGATGTACCTTCACCGTCGCTGGTCCTTCAAGTGTGGGAACCGTGATTTCCGCGCCTAAAGCCGCCTGCGGGTAATTCAGCATCGCGATATGCCACAGGTCGTCGCCTTCACGAACGAATTGAGGATGCTGCTTCACATGGATTATGACATATAAGTCGCCTGTTTCGCCGCCAAGCGGAGCAGCTTCGCCTTCTCCGCGTAATCTGCGCTGGTGACCTTCGTCTACGCCCGGCGGAATCTTCACTGTAATGGTTCTGCGTTTACGCACAAGTCCAGTACCGTGGCAGTTGCTACAGGGGGTCTCGATGATTCTGCCTTTGCCTTTACATGTGGGGCAAGCCGTTACCTGCACGTACATGGCGAAGCCTGCTTTGCGCATGTTCTGCACTTTACCCTGCCCATTACAAGTCGGGCAAATCCGTGCAGTGCTTCCAGGTGCAGCGCCTGATCCTCCACAGATGTCACAGTGCTCAGTGCGAGGTACAACGATATCTTTCTCTACGCCTTTAGCGGCTTCCTCCAAGGTGATCTGTAAATCATATGCGAGGTCTTGGCCACGGTTCTGAGTCTGCTCATATCCGCCGAAGCCCCCGCCGAAAATCGTGCGGAATAAATCGCCGAATCCCATATCCCGGAATACGCTGTCAAAGTCTGTGCTGCGGAATATGTCCTCTTGGCTGTAGCGCTGGTCAAAGCCTGCGTGGCCGAGGTTGTCGTATTGGCTGCGTTTCTGGTCGTCGCTTAAAACTGCGTATGCTTCGCTGATCTCCTTAAACTTTTCCTCCGCTCCCGGCTCCTTGTTGCGATCTGGGTGATACTGGAGTGCGAGTTTGCGGTAGGCGTCTTTGATTTGGTCTTTAGATGCGGCTTTTTCTACGCCGAGAACTTCATAGTAGTCACGTTTCTGGGACATTATGGCGTTACCTTGATGGATATTTGACTTTAGGTAGAATGGCTTAGAGTTGGATTTAAGTAATACGCATGTTTAAGAGGCGTTCTTGGTGTTCATTCCGCTTAAAAAAATCCCTTTTTTGAATGCCCTATTTCAACTACTGTTTTTTGCGCAAGTAAAATAATCAGCTCAAGCTGTATTATGTTATTACCAGCTGCTGACAACAGATGCTTATATACGGTTTTTCTGGCTAGTTTTTTGTATGGTGAATTATTTTGCAGACTACATCTGGTTTAAGTGAGCAGCAGGGCCAGTTGCTCTGTGACGAAATCGCGAATATGCTCCTCAACACAATCGAGGCACAAGACATCGACAACAAGGTTGAAGCCGCCGTAGATGTGTTTCTAACAAGGCAAAAAATCGACGGCGACCCAGCCGAGTTGGCTAGAAAACTCTCGTGGTCAATCAAAGTGAGGCTCGCACGTTAACGGAGGTGAACTGTTTGGTTAGAGGCGAAGGTACCACGGCGCAGGGGTTTGCGTCGCCAGCGAAGATTCAGCACAGCCTAAAAGGTGCACATTACCCATCCACTAAATCCGACCTCGTAAATCTGGCGAAGCGCAACAACGCTCCGGGTGACGTGATGTCGGTTCTGGACTTGATTCCCGAGAAGGAGTACATTTCCCCCGCGCATGTGATGAAGGAAGTAGGTAAAAAAGAATAACCCTTTCGAATTTGCGCTTTTGAGGTTTAACGGCTTTGGTAGAAAGCATCGGTAGTTCGCTGGATGATTCAAGATACGGCATAGCAACCCTGCAGCCGAACAAGGCGATACGCAGATGCCGCATCCGAAACCTGAGAGTAGAATACATCTTAAATCAGGTTGCAGTGATCCTAACCTTACCTAAGTCCTGCGCTAAATGCCAATGCATGGACGACTGCACAGACGACTTTATACTACAGATAATAGAGAAAAACCAAAGCAACCGACCCCAAATGGGGTCAACCCATTATTTTATCCCCTAAAAATTGGGGCGGCAATTAGCCGCTTAAACCTCTACGCCTGCGCGTCTAGGCGGTACTGGACCCGCTGGGCCATCCAAGCCGATTGGGCCGATTTCGGGCAGCCTGTCGCTTAATCTGTGCTCTGCGGCAATCTCAGCTTCTTCAAGAATCTGCAGAGCATCTGCGCTTGCTGTGATGTTACCTACTTGCAGGTCACTGCTGCCACTTGTTGTTGTGCAGATATCAGTTAGCAAGTTGCCGATATTACCTAGCTCAGCACTTGCCTCCGGGAATATACCACACATTTCGCTACGCACGTTGTTAAGCAAGCCCTTTGCAGGAGCCAAAACAGCCACGACGTCGCCGAGTTCTGAAACGGTGCTAAGGCGCATGGAAACGCTTTGAAGCGCAAGCGATGAGTGGCTCAGCATTTTTTCAACTTTGCGAATTTCAGCCAACTCTGTTGCGAGAATGTTTGCTCGTTGATCATCGCGCTGAGACATGGCTTTTATGATTCTGCCAAATATTTCTTTATCGCGATTCTGGAAACGAATAACAGCCGCGTCCAAACTACGGGTTTGGGCATCCAGGCGCTGTGTAACCGTTGCAATCTGCTCTTTTAAGCCAACTGTGGGTTGGCCGACGTTTTTGATTTTGGAAACTAAAGACGCGGATTCGTCTTTTTCTTTCTGTTTCCATCTGTCAGTGAATCCTCTAACCACTATACATTTCCCCAACCCACATGGCAGCCGCGGCGAATAAAAGAATGTTCGCAACAATTAATTAAAACAGAGTGTTATTCTTATGGTCGTTTTAATAATAAACACGGCAACTTCTGAGAATTAAATAAGCTAATTTTTAAGTATCGCATGGAAACAAACACATATACTAAACACGGAAACTTTGACGCCACAGCACAAAAACGCTATAAAAGAGCAATATCTGCCAGCCGCTCGGACAACGACCGCTCCTGTTCCCCATGATCCCGCCTACCCACAGAAGTAAGCGCAGAAGATCTGAAAGTATCAAGTGCCCTATGAGCATCCACAAGCAAATCCTGCGCCTGCCTAACAGCCTCCTGACGACCCATATCCATCGTCCACTCCCCACCTCTACGTTTCTCAACACGATCCGCAATAACCTCGGCTATGGAATCCTCAAAACCGGCAGTTTTCAAATCACTAATCAAGTCAGTTTTATCAAAACCGCTTGTAGAACTTCGTACCAAACCGACCACTAGCTTATCCCATGTTTTTCTTTATTATGTAAAAGCAACTCGTGCCTCGAACCTAAACGTGCACCACACACTTGGCAGGTTGCTTCATGAGCCTCCACAACATGGTCAATAAGTTCACTGTAACTACTGAATTCTTTTCCGCAACCCGGACACTTAGTCAACTGAGGCGCTACCGCTCCACTTTCTCTTTCCATACTCCTCGCTCCGCCTCCACCTTTTTCATTTCATCTTTTGGACCACCAAGCTTGTTTTTCTTCTGTCCTTTCCCAGTCAAAAAATCACCAAACCAAAAGAAAAACCATAGGTATTTAATTCTAAGTGACTGCCACCCATAAACCACAATTAGCCACTGTGATTAAAGACGCCTTCTCCGTTGAGCCACTTTGTTAAATCAAAGTATTTCTCGTACTTGCGGTTTTTCGTTACATCAAAAACGTAGGGTGCTAATGCATAATCCCTTACAAATACAGTCTCATCGTAATCAGGCTGTGGCTTAGCAGAAAAAAATACCTTATGCTTAAACGGCAACCTAGCGAACTTTTCTAGATGTTCCTGACAGAATTCTTCACTATCAGAGAAAACAAAAAACAAGTTATCCCTGCATAACCGCTTAAGCCGCGAAACCCATTTTTCAGCAGCTTTCTCTTGGGTTTTGTAATGCATAAAATGGATTTCGACGTCTCCGCCGAGCAATCCAATTGGATATACTTTTCCGGTTAACTTAGTAAACCGTTTCGACATCTCATGCGCAGAAAACGAAGTGAATTTTAACGGTTGAGCCAGGTACCAGTCAAGTCTAACCAGAAAGCGCAGGTAATCATCAGGAAAGATGTATGTCCAAATGGTTGGGGTGTTGTACTTCAAGCCATATTTATGGTACATGCCGCCCACAAAGCAGTTGTTACCAATAATTGAGAAATTCTTGTTTTTCAGTTTCGAACGAGGTATCCATGCGAAGTACCTGTCAACTACGCCCCATTTTACCGCTGTATATAATCCGTCGGAATTAATTGATTTTATAAAAGCTTTAGAATTCACAGTTGACCTCTTGGCTAATTCGGATGTTAATCCCAAAAAGGGAGTTTGGTTAAGTTTAGAATAGCCACACTATTTCTGGTTTTGCGGTTTATCAAAATATCGGCAGACAAGTTCTCAGTTGCTAGCGAGTAGTTACTGCTTAAAAATTTAAAAAGACGCTATGCACTAAAAGGTACCTTAGAGAGTTTCGTGGTGCGGTAACCGGGATTTGAACCCGGGTCCTAGACTTGGCAAGCCTATGTACTAACCAAGCTGTACTATTACCGCGCTTTAGCTACGCAACAAACGGAAAACTTCCTAATAAACTATCTTTTTTGAGCACACGTTTTTTCTATTCATATGATATAGAAAGCTCCCTAATATCACTCAACAAATGTACTTTTAGGGTATAATTCTCTATAAAAGAGCACACATACATGAAGGTAGTGGTGTAGCCAACGATTAGTATTTAAATCTTCACAGTTTTACTGGCGTCATTAGTTAATAGGAAAGGCCCATACGCGTAACAAAATCTAGAACGCGTTTATACTCTTCAATATATCGAAGCCCCTTCTCGGAAACCTTACACGATACCTCATCTTCCACTAAGCCTAGCTCTACAAGGTCTTGGATGTATACTTTTAAGCGATCATATGGCACGTTAATTTTTGTTTGGACTTGGCTGAGCACTATCCTTTCGGGACCTGCACTGTTTTGGAGGACTATGAGCAGGTCGCCATAAATTATCATTTTATTACGGCGAGGGAATTTCTTCAATTGTTCTGATCATCCCTCTTTCCATATAGCGCCTTGTAGGTGATGTAAAGAAATACCGCAAGACTGCCTAGGCGGAAGGTTAATCCTCCGAAAAGCGCAAAGTAGCTTGCGTCAACAACCCAAATCAGCTGCGAATATTGTTCTATCGCTAAAAGAACGAATCCCAGTGAACTCGCAACCGTTTTAGCATCTGTTCTATTGTTTCTCAAAGTGTGGATGATAATATAGCCAAGACTGAATAAACTGAATGTTCGGATTACAAAATAGCTAAGCCTATAATCTTCTAAAGAGACTTGTGGAGAAACTACTGTAACAAGCAGAGTCATGACTACAAAGATTATTGCTAATAAAGCAAGAATAATTTTCCATAATAGTCTTGCATTTTTCTCTGCTTTCGAGAAAAAGTATGTTATTGCTAGAACAAGGAAAGCGAAACCTCTGACGAAAAGCTGCACCCAACCTAATTCTGGGAAATTAAAAAAGCTGTACACTATAGTTGAAACCGTATAGGAAACACCGAGAAAGCCGAACCCGATGGGTAAACCAAGATACTGGGTTTTCCCTGTCAATTGATATGGCTTAATCATGAACCGTACAAGGATAAAGCAAGCAATCGCCGAAATGATCTCAATTATGATGTGTTCTGTAGTATACAACATACTGTTAAAGTTGTTAGCAGATTCAGCTTATTTCCTTTTCTTTAATAATTAAAATGTATTTCAGGGTAGAACGGGCATAATAGCCGATGCTGATTCATCCTTACAGGATATCGGTGAAGTTATGTTTCCAAATGAAAACTTCGTTGAAACCCCAGCATCAAAATCTAGCCGCAGCATCCTATGCTTACATTTACTGTCCTTGCAGCCATACAAAAGCAGATTCGGATTACCTTGATTTGCCGTTAAGACTTCAGTAGTAGATCTGCAGTTTTCGCAACGTTCCGCTCGCACCTGATTATTCATTACATATCCTTTAATTAAAAGAACACTCCACGATTTTTCTTTAATATTATAATACATTACAAAAAATGACCGTCCTAGAAAAAGAGTCCAAAAAACAGCAAATATTTCCAGAATTGCAGTATCTTTATTACTAAAATTAGTTTGTTGTTGGGCTTTTGAAGCAACAACACAATTTTGCGTGTAACATTTATGAATGACACCTTTGAGCGTGTGCGGATATTTTATACACATACATGATGTTATCTTATTCCTTAAGGTATTATAGAGTAATTAAATCAGATATAACTACGAATCAGTGATAAGTATCTGCTGTAAAGAGGACTTGTTCGGTTTCTTGTTCAAAATTTACTATCTTGAGGTAGCTTTCATAAGGGAGTTATATACCTTCCACCCATTTTGGGTGTGACTTAAAATTAGAGGATATGTGTATATGAAACAAATTGCGGATAAAGACAGAAAAGAACTAGAAGCCAAATTAGCACATGTTTTCGATGAAGAAATCGATGAATTACCGTCAGAATTGCGTGCAATACTACTAGATGATATGATCACAGCCTTCGAAAATAGATTAAATGTGTTAAATAGTCTCACCCTAAAAACTGCTCTCTAAAGCATCGCATGAACATTAATACTGATTAGTAATACATAAGTGATTTATATCCAGACGGAGAATCTTTAACAAAATAAGAGGAGTAAAAAGTGCGTCGATCAAAACTCGAAATGTATGTTGACATCTTAACAGTGCTTGCTCATCGTGGCCCCCTAAAGCTAACCCACGTAATGTACAAAGCCAACGTTAACTGCAGCGTCCTCAAGGAATACTTAGACTTCCTCATGAAGCAGGGGCTAGTCGAAGAGCGCACCATTGGCAAGCGACGCGTAGTTTTCGCCGTTACCCAGCGAAGTATTACGGTTTTGAAGTACTTCAAAGAATTGAAACAAGTTTTGCCGATAGTAGAGGAATCAAGAAATCAGATTCCTGTTCCCTACTAAGCATATCTTTCTTTTAATCCCTAACAAAGCATTGTTTTTTATTTTTTGTGTTTGTTTTTGTTTTACTTATAACTCAAATACATATCATAATGTCGCAAGACTTAATAAACAGTAAAGTGCATATGTATTCAACAACTGTACACATGAAAAACAACTCGGGGATAGAATGTTTGATTAGAAATGAACTGTCCAATAAAAAATCGCTAAATATTTTCGAAAAGATAGAAGAGAGCCTCGAGAAGCTGAATGAAAAAATGGAAATAATGATAGAGCTACAAAGAAATAACAGCACAAGTAACATAAAAGCTGTTCCCGCGCTACCGGATGCATCATTAGATGTTATGACTTTGCTATCTATGCCAGATCACCTCAGAAAAACAGCTATGACAATTTGCCGCTGTGGCAGAGCAACCGCAGAGGAGATTTCAGAACAGACAGAACGTGCAAGAGCAGTCGAGAGCGCATACCTCAACCAGCTAGTAATCATGGGGTATCTAAAGAAAGAACGTAAAGGCCGCAAAGCCTACTTCTATATAGATAGAGAATCACAGAGTTGAATGCCATGACTAAAATCATCGCTGTGCACTCATACAAGGGCGGTACCGGAAAAACCTCAATGTCCTTAAACCTGGCAGCTTCTTTCGCTAAAGCAGGCAAAAAAGTCTGCGTGTTTGACCTTGATTTCCGAGCGCCAAGCTTATTTGCTATACTAAAAGCACAGAACGTAGAATACTGGTTAAACGATTACCTAAACAATAGCTGTGAGATCAACAGCGCACTGATCGACATGAACAGCAGAATCCCCGGAGACGGCAAATTCTACGCTTGCCTAGCTAATCCATCCACAGAAGCCATACGTGACATCTCCTCAAAAGACCGTAAATGGGAAATGCGTGCACTGGGGCGATTACTTGCACTACGCGAAAGCCTACTAAGAGACCAAAAATTCGACTACTTGGTCTTCGACACAAGCCCAGGCTTGCAGTATAGCTCTATCAACGCTATCGTTGCAGCGGACTTTGTCGTTGTGGCAACAACAGGAGACCGATCAGACGTAGATGGAACAAAACGTATGCTTGCTGAACTCTACAACCTCTTCGAAAAGAAAACCGGCTTAGTGCTCAATAAGGTGCTTGATACATCAGCTACTTCACGTAAGACAGAAATGTCAGCGAAGATAAAATCTGAGTATCAGGTTCCATTGCTGGGTATCGTGCCATGCTTCTGCGAAGTACTACGAGCTGAAGGCAACTTTATCTTCGTTCAGGATAAACCTGATCATCCATTCACAAAGATAATTGCCGAAATGGCGAAAAAGATAGAGAACAACGAAGTAAACTAAGCCATTTTTCTTTTCTTTATTTTGCATAACGCTTAAACTATGCTGTTTGCTAGATTTGCAGAGGAGACTTGATTATTTGGGTTTAGAAAGGTCCGCTATTATCCTTGCAGGTGGAATGTCAAAGGAACTTGATAGAAAAGAAGTGCTTGAACTTGAAGGCAAACCGCTGATTAGCTACGTTGTTGAAGCCGTTCAGGACATCGCCGAGCAAGTTATTGTTGTTACCGATTCGCAGGAAGTTGCAGATGTATACGCTAAAGTTGTGCCAACAGCAGACTTTGTCGTTAACAAAAGCGACCTTAAAGGTCCACTGGCGGAGGCCGCAGCTGGGTTTGAAGCTGCGGAAGGCGAATATGCACTGGTTCTGCCGTCTGGAAGCCCGTTTGTGTCGCCTGAACTAATCCAGTTGCTGTTTGAATTATGTATTGGGAAATCAGCAGTTGTTCCAAGATGGACAAACCAGGAATGTGAACCGCTGCATGCAGTTTACAATACAAGGATTGCACTTGAAACAGCTAAACCGCTACTAGAGGAAGGCATAGATGACATGGTAGATTTGGTTGAGAAGCTTCGGGGAGTCCGCTACCTCTCAACAATGGTTATTGAGCAGCTTGACCCCGATTACCGATCATTCTTCACTGTTACCACGCCTGTTGCGCTCAAGAAAGCTATCGCTATGGCTAAGCCTCAACCGAAAGGAAAAGTTAAGCCGATTAAGAAGAAGCAGAGGAAGTAGCAGATTAGTTGCTTTTTTTCTTCTAACCACCATTATTTTTACGCTCAATAGGCCGCTGAGTTTAGACAGTTCTACCTAGGCATTTAGTTAAATAAAAAAAAGTTATGTTTCTTAAAAGCGCTTAAAACAAGAAAAGAAAAAGTTGGTTTACTTTACTTTGTAGTCGTTTGCGTCTTCTACTGTTGGTCCAGCGCCGCCTTCACCTGTTGTTCCCTCTGGGCCTGCTTCAGCGCCTGGTCCGGCTGCACCCGGCTGTGGCCCAGCTTGGCCTTGTGCCTGCTGCTGTTTTGCGGCTTCCGCTGCTGCTTGCTGGTAAACTTTGGTGCCGATTTCCTGTAGTACCTTCTGTAGGGCGTCTGATTTCGCTTTCATGGCTGCCGTGTCGTTGCTTGCTAACGCATTTTTAAGTTCTGTCACTGCAGTGTCGAGTTTGGTTGTGTCTTCTTGGCTAATTTTGCCTATGAGGTCTTGTTTTGTGCGTTCCGCTGTGTAAACTAAGCTGTCTGCGATGTTGCGTGTTTCGGCTTCTTCTTTCTTCTTGCGGTCTTGCTCAGCAAATTGGTCTGCTTCCCGGATTAGGCGTTCTTTCTCTTCTGGCGATAGCTTTGATGATGCGCTGATGGTGATCTTGTTCTGTTTGCCTGTTCCGCGGTCTTTAGCTGTTACGTTTAGGATGCCGTTTGCGTCAATATCGAAGGTGACTTCGATCTGTGGTACGCCTCTGGGTGCTGGCGGGATATCCATTAGGTTGAATTCGCCCAGCGAGACGTTGTCTGATGCCATTGCGCGTTCGCCTTGGAGTACGTGGATGGTTACTGCGTTTTGGAAATCCTGTGCTGTGCTGAATACTTGGCTGCGTTTTGTGGGGATGGTTGTGTTTTTCTCCATGACTTTTGTCATGACGCCGCCGAGTGTTTCGACGCCTAAGCTTAGTGGTGTAACGTCGAGTAGCAGTAGGTCTTTTACTTCACCTGTTACGACGCCTGCTTGAATTGCTGCTCCGATGGCTACTGACTCCATTGGGTCAATGCCGCGTTCTGGGGACTTTCCTAGGAGTTGCTCTACGAAGCGCTGTACAAGTGGCATACGTGTCATGCCACCGATGAGGATGACTTTGTCTACCTGTTGAGGTGTGAGTTTTGCGTCTTCTAGGGCTTTTAGCAGTGTTGGTCTTGTGCGTTCAACGATCGGCTGTGCGAGCGATTCTAGTTTGGTGCGTGTTAAGGTCATGTGTAGGTGTTTTGGTCCTGAGGCGTCTGCTGTTAGGAATGGCAGGTCGATGTCTGTGCTCATCAGGGTTGAGAGTTCGATTTTGGCTTTTTCAGCTGCATCTTTTAGGCGGGACATCGCCATGCGGTCGCCTGAGACGTCTACGCCTGTTTGGCGCTTGAACTCTTCGATGAGGTAGGTCATGACTGCTTTGTCAACGTCGGTTCCGCCGAGTTGTGTATCACCTGAGGTAGACAGTACTTCGAACACTCCTTTGCCGAAATCCATCAGGGTAACGTCGTGAGTGCCGCCGCCGAAGCTGAAGACGAGAATCTTCATTTCTTGCTGGAGCTTGTCAATACCATAAGCGAGGCATGCTGCGGTTGGCTCATTTATGATACGCATGACTTCGAATCCGGCAATTTCGCCTGCGTCTTTGGTTGCTTGACGCTGGTTATCGTTGAAGTGGGCCGGAACAGTGATTACGGCTTTGTTTATGCTTGTGCCGAGGTAGGTTTCGGCGTCTTTCTTTATCTTCTGCAGGATGAATGCGCTGATCTGCTGAGGTGTGTACTCTTTACCGTAGATTTGGGCTTTGTAGTCGCTGCCCATCTTACGTTTAATTTCAAAGATTGTTCCCTCAGGGTTAGTTGTTGCCTGCCGCTTTGCGGGTTCACCGACCAATAGTTGGCCGTCTTTCGTGAAGGCTACAACTGACGGGAACATCTTCCCCGCCATCGTAGGTCCTTCGGCGCTGGGGATAACGGTTGCGTGACCGCCTTCATAAATGGCTGCGGCTGAGTTTGTTGTTCCTAAGTCTATACCTAAGACTTTCTGGTTATTTTTTGGTGTACTCATTTCTTTTTCCTCCAAACTTTTTGTTATTTTTATTTTTTAATTTTATTACTCTGATTTCGGTTTAGCTACTCTAACGATTGCTGGACGTAGAACTTTATCCCGTAACAGGTAGCCCTTGCGGATTTCCTCTAAAACAGTGCACTCCTTAATATCGTCACATTCTTCAGCTGCAATTGCGTCGTGGCAGCGTGGGTCAAAGATTTTGCCCCTTATGCACTCTATTGGTGTAACTCCTTCTTGCTCAAGAACCTTCCTGAGCTTCCGGTACGTCATTTCTACCCCGTCCAGTAGAGCTTTCTGTGAAGCACCGGCGCCTTTTCCCGCTTTAATTGCGAGTTCCAGCTCGTCTACGACGTCGAGTAGTTGCGTTACGATGCGTTCGCTGCAGTAGCTTCTGATTTGGTCTGTTTCACGGTCGAAGCGTTTGCGTTGGTTGTCATAGTCGGCTTGCAGGTACTGGAGGCGGGTTAGGAATTCCTGTGAGCGTTTCTTTTCTGTTTCCAGTAGCTTCTCAATTTCGAGTGCTGTATGATCCAGTTTGGACTCAGATTCCTTTTGGGTTTGTGGTTTTGCTTCTTTTTCATCTGCCATAACTAATTATGCTCCTTATGAGAGGTATCTTTTCATTTTGGCATCGGCCGGGCCGCCGGTTTCTGCTTCCGCGGCGACTGCATCGTCGATTGGTTCTGCATGGCTTTTTTTGTGTTCTAGTTGGCGGCCTGTTGCTGCTGCAAAGTTTGTTTGTTCGACGAATTTGCGGAATATGATTTCTGCTACTTGGTCTCCAACTGCTTCTTCTTTTAGTTCAGCGTTGAAGAAGTGTTTCTTGAAGGATTCTACGATTTCTGCTTTGTTTAGGGTGACGGTTGTGTTTGTTGTGGTGTCGTTCCATGCTTGCCACATTAGTTTGGTACCGAGTTCGACGAGGATGTTGACCATTGTTGTGTAGTCTATGTCGTATGGTTCGTCTCCGCTTAGGAAATGTCCCTTTGTGAGTAGTATTTTTTTGTCGTTTTCGGGGGTTACTGTTAAACTTCTACGCATCTGTTCACCAACACATTCGGTGAAACTGCACCGCTTCACCTTAAGCACACCTGTGCTTGCACGTTTATAAACATATTGCAACACCCAATCAATAATACACGGCATAAATGAATCTCCCTTACGTGCCTTTAAATAAGGAGGGGGAGGGGGGTAGCTTGATAGCAACAGACGCCTGAAGCGACTTCTGCGTATGCATTTATATGCGTCTTCAAATAAGGGCGGTCTCCCCAAAATCAAGCAATTATTAAGGTAAACCAAAGCAATCAAGTAACGTAATAGCGTAAGAAATATAGCTCAAATAGCAGCAACAGTAAGCGTAGATAGAACATGCAGCGATCCTACTCTCGACTACTCGGAGTAGTCGGAAAACCAAATACCGGCAAATCCACGTTTTTCAGCGCCGCTACCCTAGCAGCGGCAGAAATCGCAAATTACCCATTCACAACCATAAAACCCAACCGCGGAGTCGGCTACGTACGCCAACCCTGTGTACACACCGAATTCAACGTAAAAGACAACCCCAAAAACAGCCTCTGCCTAGAAGACACACGCCTAATCCCAGTTGAACTCATCGACATAGCAGGCATCGTACTCGGCGCATGGGAAGGACGAGGACTCGGCAACCAGTTCCTAGACGAAATCCGGCGAGCAGACGCCTTAATCCACATAGTCGACGCTTCAGGAGGTACCGACTGTGAAGGCAAAAGCTGCAAACCCGGCGAACACGACCCGCTTGAAGACATAACTTTCCTCGAGAAAGAAATCACCATGTGGATGGTTACTATCCTAAAAAAAGACTGGCCGCGCATCAGTCGCACAGCGGAACAGGACAAGAAGGGAATCGCGCATCATCTTGAAGACCGCTTAACTGGGTTGGGAATTAGAAAAACGCTTGTAAACGATGCCATACGCAAAGCAAGCTTAAGCGTGGATAAACCTGCGACTTGGAGCGACGACGACTTCTACCGCTTCGTAGATACGCTTCGCAAAATATCAAAACCGTTACTGATCGTCGCCAATAAGATAGACCTACCAACGGCGCAGGTCAACATTGAGAAACTCAAAAAACTCGACTACATTGTCATCCCCGCCAGCGCTGAAGCTGAACTTGCACTTCGACGAGCAGCAGAAAAGGGATTAGTTGATTACAAACCAGGTGACTCCGACTTCAAAATAAACCAGCCCGAGAAACTCTCCGCAGGGCAAATCGCGGCTCTCGAAAAGATACGGGAAAAAATCCTAAGAACCAACGGATCAACAGGCATACAGGAAGCAATGAACACCGCCTACTTCAAACTGCTCGACATGATAACTGTTTACCCGGTTGAGGACATCGAGCACCTCTCAGACCACAGTGGACGTGTTCTCCCAGACACGTATTTGGTTCCGAAGGGCACCACTGCGCATCAATTCGCCTATGTAATCCATAGCGAACTCGGCGATAACTTCCTCTACGCCGTGGATGCACGCGATAAAAGAAGAATCGGCGAAGATGCAGTCCTAAAAGACAGAGACGTAATATCCATAGTCAGCACTAAAAAACGCGCTTAAGCGCCGAAACGGCGTTTACGCCTCTGGAATGTTCGGATTGCCCTAAGCAAATCGATGAAGCGGAAATCAGGCCAATAAACATCCAGAAAAACAAGTTCACTGTACGCAGACTGCCAAACAAGAAAACCGCTCAGTCGCTCTTCCCCAGAGGTTCTGATTATCAAATCGGGCTCCTGCTTATCCATATGCGCCGTGTAGAGATACTTCTCTATAGTGCTCTCGTCGATGTCTTGTGGCTCTATCTGCCCCGATTTAACCTGCTCAGCGATGATTCTTGTAGCATCAACGATTTCAGCTCTGCCACCATAGGCAAACGCGAAATTTAGGAAATGCTTGCTGTACGCTGCTGTGACGTCTTCTACGTCTTTTATGCGCTTCTGTAAATCCTTCGGCAGCATGTTAGTTCTTCCAAGAACCTTTACGTGAACCATGTTCTTATGAACACGCTCATCCGTTAAGAGCTTCAGAAACCGTTCGCCAGCGATATGCATGATCTCATCTACTTCCGTGGGTTTTCTCGTGAAGTTTTCGGTAGAAAACGCATACAGCGTAATAGACTTCACGTTAGTTTTAAGGCACCAATCAAGTAGCTGCTCAACCGTGTCTGCGCCTTTATGGTGACCCAGCCAAGGATTCATCTCCTTCTGTGAAGCCCACCTGCGGTTTCCATCCAAAATCAGTGCAATGTGTTCTGGCGGCGTATCGTTTTTTACCTGCTGCCAAAGCCACTTCTCGTATGCCTTGTAGACACCAAAGATTGATAGAATTCTTGTAAGCACTTATGGTCCTCGCGTGTTAACATTCTGCACTTTAACGTTGTTGCCTTAGAGTCTAATCTGACTGTTTTAGTTAAAGCTTACCCAAACAGTGCAACCATAACGCCTGGGCTTTAGAGTTCTTCGGGTTGCTCTTCTTTTTTGAAGAAGCCTTTAGCTGACTTGTTAATTATGTAAATCAGCAATACCGAAGCAACGCCGATCAAGATGCCGACTATTATGGTGAATAGGAAAGCTGAGAAGAACTGGTTATCTAAGCCCATGATTATCGCGGGATCGTTAGGATTAGAATAAGCGACTAATAGTGCAGCGGTGCTGTCAAGAATCTGATTAAACCACGCTACCGTGACGATCAGGGCAACGTTTCGCAGGAGTTTGGAGTCACGTTCAATGTATAGTCTGATGCAGCGTCCCAAAAATATTATACATATGCCCACGATCAGCAGGTTCTCGACGCCTTTGATAAAGTATGCTGCGATTGTTGGCGCCTCGGCTAACCAGCCGGCGGTGTCGATTGGGAACGGCTGAGCCGATAGGTTTACGTTTGCTATGCCTAAGTAGACGCTAACGGCAATACAGAGTATGCCTGCGATGATGGTGTAGTTTGAGATTTGTATTGGTAATGATGGGGGCTGATAGTTTTTAGCCCAATTGTAGAAGTTTTTGGTGGCTCGGTCAGCTCCGAATCCTTTGAGTAGCAAGAAGCCGCCGATCACTATCACGATTACTATGCCGAACCAGTAGATCGCGATTGGGTAGAACGCGTTTACTCCCCATAGTATACCAAGGATTAATACTAGTATTCCAGGCATGCCTAATGCTATGCGGGCGTATCTTGGGTTATCGACTAGCAGGCGAACGTATTTTGTGAAGACTGCAGCGGTTTCCTCTATGGATTCGCTGTGTTTGATTACTATTCTGCGTACTGACGATACAGGAACGCGCGATTCGACTAGCGGAAGTACTGCTTCGTCGCTGAATCCATCTGAGACAAGTATGACTTCTGTGGGGCTGAATGTTTCTTGCAGGTAATTGAGTTCACTGACTAGTTTGCGGTCTGCGCTGACTCCGCCCAGATCGGTTCCTGAGATAGTTGCGACCTCAAAAATCTCGTCAGGCTGTTTCTCGCTGCTTAAGCGATCGTAGAGGCGAATGGCTTCGAACATTGCGTTTGCGTCGGGTTCTTCAGGATCCGATAACGCGAGTGCGACTGCGCCGTCTAAGTTAGCTTGTCGACCTAGAAGCGGGGTTTTGATGGCTGCTTTGTCTTCCAGATCGCCATCTCTATCAACACATAAAACTAGGATGCGCTTTTGCGTCTGTAGATGCGTTTCCCGCTTAGCCATCTGTGATTCTCTATCAGATTAATGGGGGATATTAACTTTAAGCTTGCGTTTCAGACTTGTCATCTGATTCGTCGCCAAGCATTAAAGCGAATTCGTCCCAGCTTACTTTTTCGCCGCGGTTGAGTTTTTCGCGTGCTTCTCCGCCGATTTTGTCTTTTAGGACTTTTTCTTTGGCTTGTCTTTCAGCTTGTTCCTGTTGACGTTTAGCATCTTCTTGCTTTCTTCTTTCGTCGTATTCTTTGCGTCTTTGGTCGTCTTCTTTTCGTCTTGACTGGTACTGTTCGTGCATAGATGCTCTTATGCCGGTTGATTGGCTGATTAGTAAGCGGATTTGATCGTAAATCTGGTTATTTTGCTCTTTATAATTGATAAATGCCTTGTGCAGGCTGTCTGCTTCTTCTCTTTCGCGTTTCATGACATTTACTTTTTCCATCATGACTGCGTGCAATTCTTGGCTTTTCTTAGCGACTTCGGTTAGTTCCTTATGGTAAACGTCGGCTTGCTGGTCGAAGGTTTTTCTGTGTTCGAGAAGTGCCTTGATTTTTTTATGCTGGACATCGATTTTTTTGGAGCCGCTTAGTTGTATTTCGAGTTCTTTAACTTGATCGATTAATCGCTTTTCTTCATGGACATCCATTGTGGTTGTTGCGATTCTGAACTCGAGATCTTCGTGTTGTTTCTTAATTTCTTTGACGTTGATGCGGGGCATGTTCTTTTTAAGGGTCTCGATTTTCTCGTTGATAGCATTGATTTCGGTCATGATCGGTGAGACGTTTACGCGGACTGCGTCCCGTTGCTGTTTTAGCTGCTTGACCTTTTCGTTAAGGACATCGCGTTCTGCTTTTATCTGATTGATTTCATCGCGGGATTTTCGGACCTTCTCGTGAAGTTCGTCGCGTTTTTCAATCGACTTTTTGATTTGGTCGTTGTTTTCGCGGATCGTCTCTTTGAGCTTGTCGATCTGGAGGTTGATGTTGGAAATTTGGCTCTGGTTTTGTTTCTCGGTCAAACGTCAGCCTTCTAAAGTGGAGATATTTACCTACGATGTACCAATCCAATTTATAATTCTTACCTTATTTTCGCCGATAAAACCCATGTATCGACGTATCTTTGAGGTAGATTGGTGCAGACCTTGGCTGCTTATTTTGCAGTCTGCTTGCTCGATTGGGTTCTTATTGGTACAGTAGAGTGTAGTAGCGGTGGATGAATAAAGTTTTTGCGCTGTTTTAATTTTTGAAATTAGAAGAAGAATAGAATACGGCCCTACTACTTCATCTTCCTAAACCTCAAGCTAAAGATTGCGTTTTTGGTTCAGCAGCTGAAAAACATTGCAGGTTGGTTGAGGTGACAGTACAACCAACGCATTTGGCTAAGGCATCTTCTACAAGCACCTCGCAAACCAATCAAGCCACGAGGCTACCTACCTCAGAGTGACCTCCCCCCTATATAAGCAAGGAAGCGGGGAATCCGCAAGGAAATGAAAGTGCAAGAAACCGTTTCTGCCTTTTGAGTCATATCGTGACTGGTGCATCAATTTGATAAACACATAAAAGAAGCGCCGTTTGACCTACAAGTCAAACATGGCTGGTTCAGTATCATGGAAATAAAAAAGGAAACAGGCAACCGCACGGTCAAATATGCAGCAGTACTCTTGCAGCAGCAGCATCAATTGCGATGCTAGTATTTTCTAAAAGACGAATATAGATTCAAAGAAAGCGGATAAGCAGGCTGCCTTTAACTTGAATGAGCTAAGTAATGGGCCAGCAATTTTTCTATTTTTTAGTAATCTTTGGCTGGCATTGACCGGCAATAAAAAAGAAGGAGAGAATCAGTGCTCTACAGCAGCTTCGGTTTTAGCTTTGCAGGGCTGAGGAGTTTTAGGTCCTCGTAATGCGGAGCATGCTGCGGCTGCAAAGCATAAGGCTGCTGCAAACGCAAACGCAATCATCAACGCGGACATGAACGGCGACGAGATTGCATTGGGGAAGAACGCTGGCTCCTGCAGAACACCCAACGTCGTAGCTGATAATCCAGAGGATAAGGAACCCATAGCTTGGAGTATTGTGTCGATCGGGTTGTAACCAAGGAACGCGGCGAAGAGAGCTGAGGAAGCGGGTACTTGACCGAACGATTCTGCAACCTGAGGGGATGCTCCTGTGTCTGCGACAGCGGAAGATAATGCCGGCGGCAGGGAAGCGTTGAGCGCGATGATTATTATGGAGAAGAATATTGCTTGGCTGATGGTTTGGCCGACGTTCTGAAGTGTGGATCGCATGCCTGATGCGGCGCCTCTATTCTCTGCGGGGCAGCTGTTCATCACCGACGCCATGTTTGGCGACATGAATATGCCGTTGCCCAGCCCCATTATGAATAGGATTATGGCGAATGCCGCGTAATCGAAGTTTACGGGGAGAAGCATGAACGCTAAGAAGCTGGCTCCGCTGATAACCATGCCAGCCGTGGCTAGTGTACGTGCGCCATGCTTGTCTGATAGCCAGCCGCTGATTGGGCCAGTTAGGGCGACGCCGATAGTCATGGGAATCATGTAGATGCCCGCCCAGAACGGCGCATCCTCGTAGCTGAATCCATGTAGCGGCAGCCAGATGCCCTGTAGCAGAACTACCAGCATAATCATGACGCCGCCTCTGGCTAAGCTGCTTAGGAGCGTGGCGATGTTGCCTGACGCAAAATTGCGGTTCTTGAACAGGCTGAGGTTAAACATTGGGTCAGCTACGCGGGTTTCGATTATTGGGAACGCGACTAGTAGCGCGGTGCCTCCGAGTAGCGAGCCTACGACCCATGGGTTAGTCCAGCCCATTGAAGAAGCGCCGTAGGGTGTTAAACCGTAAGTTATGCCTAGCAGTACCAGGGTTAAGCCGGCGGCGAAGCATATGTTACCCCATAAGTCGATTTTCTGCTTTTTGCGCACGATGTGTTGCTCTTTTAGTTTCCAGTATGACCATGCTGTACCGATTACACCGACTGGTACACTAACCAAGAATACTAAGCGCCAGTCGATCACTGCTAATACGCCGCCGAGGACTAAGCCAATGAGTGAGCCGGCGAGGAAGCTAAGCTGGTTGATTCCCAAAGCTTTGCCTCGTTCGTCCTCTGGGAAGGCGTCTGTTATGATAGCGCCGCTGTTGGAGAAGAGAAACGCCGCGCCGACACCCTGAATGATTCTAAAGACGATGAGCTCTATCGCACCCAAGTCCCCGGTATGCGGTGTAATCGCAAGCAAAATTGAGCCAGCCGTGAATATCGCGAAGCCGAGATTGTAGAGTTTAACTCTGCCATAAATGTCAGATAACCTGCCGAAGGTAACCAACAGGACGGCGGTTACAATGCTGTAGCCGAACATTATCCACAGCATATACTGAAAGGAAGTGAAGGGATCAATCTGGATACCGTTAAAGATTGCTGGCAACGCAATAATAACAATCGACATGTCGATGGATGCCATGAGGGTTCCGATTGTGGTATTTGAGAGAGCTACCCATTTGTACTGCATAAAAGTCATCAGCATAGTTTTGAAGTTTAAGCGAAAAAATTAATGGAAAATAAAAAGGTTGCTTGGGAACTTTTAGTTCCGCAAGTAGGTTTATTGATCTTTCTGTTTCTTCTGCGCTTGTTTGGGTTTGGTAACGTCTAGTTTATCGCTTGCTTGGGGTTCTTCTGTTTTGACCCTTTGCAGGCGCTTGATTGGGTTGTACCAGTTCCATTTACCGAACTCCGCCATCACCGCCGGCACAAGGTAGGTTCGCACGACAAGTGCGTCTATTAGGATGCTGAAGGCGAACGCGAAGCCCATTTCTTTAAGCATTACGTTGCTTGATAGCATCAGTGCACCCAGTGAGCCTGCGAGGATGATGGCTGCGGCAGTTATGATTCCGCCTGTCTGCTCGATGGCATTTACGATTGCGTCTTTGAGGCTTTGTCCTTTTGCTGCTTCCTCTCGTACACGGGTCAGGATGAATATGTTGTAGTCCATGCCTAAGCCGAGCAGTAGCACCAGCAGAATCAGTGGCGTCATGAATAGCAGTCCGTAGCTGAAGACCGATTGGAACACAAGGATTGTTACGGCAAGCGTCCAGAAGATGCTCATGAACACTGAAGCCAACGCGAAGACCGGCAGCAGCAAGGAGCCTAGTACAAAGAACAGTACCAGCGCTACGCAGATTGAAACTATTGGCAGTATCTGGTTGAATTCAACGCTGAAGGAGTCCCTTACATCTATCATCGAACCGGTTGTTCCGCCGACGTAGACGCCTGTGATATACATTGTGTCGTCATAGTTAGCGTGCAGCGTGCTTCGGATGTCCTGCGCGGAATCCATCGCCTGCGTTGAGTATGGGTCACCGTTGAATTTGACGGTTATTAATGCGGATTGGTTGTTTGCACCTATAGCCATCAGTATGCCGCTGTAATTCACCGGGTCAGACGCGTTGGTTACGGTTAAGTAGTCAACGGCTGTTCCGTAAGGCATAGTGGGTCCAGTGACTTCTTGGATGCCCTCATGGTTAGCGATGTAGCTTGAGATTTCGCTTATCACCGATAATTCAGCGCGGTTAAAGCTACCGTTACTATATATCAGCGGCTCCGCGAACGTCAAAACCACATAGGAGGGCAACATTCTGCCGCTGCCAAAGGCGTCAGTTAAGCTGTTGTAAGCAGAGGTTGACTCTAAACTAGATGAAGCGCTGCCAAGTAAATTGTAGGTCTGAGTTGTCGTAGCGTACACGTATAGCGAGGGAATAGTGATCACGATTGCGATAAGGATCACTGCTTTGCTGTGCTTGACTGCGAAGTGGCCGCTTCTGGCAAAGTATCCCCCTTTCCGCCGATTCTTCTCTATGATATCCTCAGCATATCTTTTGAAGCGTTCACCGGAGTTAGGCCAAAATATCCTGTCACCTAAAATAGCGGTTAACGCAGGCGCAAAGGTTAGAGCTGCAAGTAACGTTACGATGACGCCTAAACCGACGATTAAACCCATAGTCTGCAGGAAAATCATCGATGTAGCCGCAAGCGAAAGGAACGAGATGATAACGGTTGCGCCGCTTGTCACGATGCTCTCGCCAGCCCAAATAATAGATTTCTTAATGGCTTCAAGCAGCGGTAAGCCGTTTATGCGTTCTTCGCGGTGGCGTGCAATTATGAAGATGCTGTAGTCTGTTCCTACGCCGATCAATACGGTCATAAGCACCGTTAGGATGGTGTAGTCGATCTGGTTGATGTAGGTGCCCACAAGGTAGGGGAACACGTAAGAGACGCCTAAGCCTACGCCGATGCTGCCCAGCGTTATAAGCGGGGTAACGATTGAGCGGAAGAACAAGGCTGTAGCTACAACCAGCAGAATTATCGTTACCGGCAGAATCAAGTCTAAGTCGTTGTTGGTTGACTCCATCATGTCATAGTTGATTGCGTCTGCACCGGTGACTTTAATCCAGTTGATTCCATCTGGGTTTGTGTTAAGTGTTTCCGCTATTAGGTTGCGTAGCGCGGGGACGTTAGCGGTGTTTTCGCCGCTGAGGCTAATGGAGACGATAGTCATGCTCTGGGAAGGCGTAATAAACGAGCTAACTGCGGAGTTGAGTGCATCGCCGACGTTATATAGGTCTGGGCTATAGACAATGTTTGAAGCTAAAGTCTGTAGCGATGTTTTAGACGCGTTTTCGCCCAAGTCATATATTGCTTTAATAAGTTCTCGAGATATGCCTGACTGGTTTGAGACGTAATTTACAGCGAAATTCTCGAGTTTTGCGTTGGTGTAGGTGGTGTTGGCGTCTATATAGTCCTGTAAAGTGAAGGTTTGAGTGATTGAGTTGGCGAAGTCTGCGTTGTCGCTGAAGTAGTTCTGGATGAATTCCTGTGTTGCTATTTGGCTTGCTTTTGTTGCTACGCTGTTAATCCAGTTATCGCTTGGCGTAGACGGTACTCTGGATACCCATTCAGTGTTGAAGTAATCAAGCAAGTGAGAAGTGTAATCGTTGAAGGCTTGCTCGTCTGCTTCTTTAAGGATTGATTCAGTTTGGTTGTAAGCAACTAAGTTGAAGGTAGCGATAAAGTTCTCGCTCATGCCGTAGCTGCTTGGGTTCCAAATGACGTTTTTGGCAAGTGCAGTGATTGTGCTGCTGCTTGGTGACTGCCCAAGGTTGTATGCTGCACGTACAAAGTCTGCGGAGACGTCGCCTTGGTCAGCTATGTAGTTGACTGCAAAGTTGACGATTTTGGCGTTGTTATCGGCTTGGCTGTTAAACATGAAGTCGTTTAACGTGAAGTTATTTAGTAATTCCGTTGCGAAGTTCATTGCGGTTTGGTTGCCTGCGAATGCCTGGTTGATGAACGCTTGGTTTGTAATGTTGGAGGCAAACGCTGCACGCTGTATTACGGTATATGATTGTAATGCAGGGTTCTGGAAGCTCATTGCCCATGTAGTATTGAAAGCTGAAAGCAGCGGCCCAGTGTACTGAGTGAATGATACAGGATCAGCGGCGTATAGTATGTCTCGGGTCTGGTTGTATGCAACTTCGTTAAATGTGGCGATGAAGTCGGTGCCCATGCTGTAGGCTGCTGGGTTCTGGATGATGCCTTCTGCGAGGTACGTCAGTGCTGATGCAGATGGGTTTGCACCGAGGCTGTATGCTGCTTGTACGAATTGGGTTGATGCTTGCCCGGCCGAGCCTGCAACTACGGTTTGAATCGCGAATGTGGCTAGTTTGGCGTTTGTTTGTGTTTGGTTATTTGCGAGGTAATCCTGTAATGTGAGGGTGTTTGTTAGTGCGGTTGTGAATGCTTGTGCGGTTGGGTCTGCTGCGAGGAAGTTGTTGATGAAGTACTGGTTTGTCTGGTTAGAGGCATAGGTTGCGCGGTACTCGGGGGTCCATGCGGCTGTTGATGGGTCGGAGAAGCTTACGGTCCAGTAATTATTGAAGAGCTGCAGTAACGGGGCGGTGTATGTTGCGTAGGATACTGGGTCTGCTGCGTAGAGGGTTTCTGCGGTGGTCTGGTTTGCCACAGTGTTAGCTGTTGCCACATCGCCTGTTGCGGCGTATGTTTGGCCCCAAACGTTTAGGTAAATTGAGGGTACGCTGTAGAGGAGGTTATATGTGTCGTTTGCGTTTTTGAACGCTGCATAGACGCCTTGGTTTGTCTGGTTAATTGATTGAGGTAATATAGTGTCTCGTGTCTGGTTGTAGGCGGTTGAGTATACTGTTTGGTAGATTGTGGGTACGCTGTAGAGTAACTGGAATGTTTGGTTTGCGTTTGGAATCAGGGCGTAGACGCCTTGGTTCATCTGGACTAGGCCCGGCACAAGGTTATCGTTGAGTGCCGTGTCGTAGGCTACTGACCAAACCTTCGAGTAAACCATTGGGACACTGTAAAGCAAATTGTAGGTTAAGTTACCGTTGTTATAAGCAAGGTATATGCCCTGATTTGTCTGGTTCAGGGTTGATACAAGAACTGTGTAGATACTTGTTACGTTTTCGACGCCAGTTATGCTGGAGTCGGCTTCTATTTTATTAATTAAATCGTCGATGAATTGCTGAGTTTCAAGCGACGACGCGTTATCGGTCGATATAATCAGCAGCAGTGAATTGTTCGAAACTGCGGTTTGGAACTGCGCTTTAATAATATCGCTAGCCTGACTTGACTCAGATGTGCCACCACTTGTACTACTCAAAGTCATATTAGTATAACCTGAAGCAGTTAAAACTACAGGAAGTATAATCGCCAATAGCAGTAACCAAACAGCAATCACTGTCCACTTGCGTTTAGTAATCAATCGGCCAAGTTTATCGAATACATTTGGTTTTCCGTGGCTCACGTTAGGTTTCTCCGATTAATGTAAAAGGGTTAAACCCTCAATTGGATGGAAACCTGGCTCTTTAATATTTAACCGAGTATACTAGGCTCTATACATAAGAAATTTATGCATAACACCCTATGCATACATATGCGCAGACTCATCCTTGAAGTCACTGAGAAAGAGCTACTTAAAATCGGGTTAGAACTACCCACTTTTAGACCGATAAAAACCTTAGAGTTGCTTTATTTCCTCAGACAAGACGATAAAGAATTCGCGGCAATCTCTCAGGTTGAGTTCAAAGACCCATCCACAAAAATAGATCAGCTCCTCGAAGGAGGCTACCTTAGTGAAGCTCAGGTACTGGAGAGGCAAAAAAATGGAGCCTACATAGTCTTTTTACGCAGTGGACCAAGCCTGTCTTCAACTCTTAGCATGATGGGTATTGAAAGCGGATACCTGTTTCCACCGTTGGGTATCAGGGATGGAAAAGTTAAGTTTTCTTATTTGGGGAGCGAGCAGCAGATTAAAGCTTTCCTTGAGGGCATTGACGCGGTGGGTGTACATTACAGGATTCTGCTGCTCTCAGACCTTAATTTTTCGCCTATTTCGCCGCTAAACAGGTTAACTGAGAAGCAGCGTGATGTACTGATTACAGCCTACAGGATGGGGTACTATGATGTGCCAAGACGGGGAAATTCGCAGGACATCGCCAAGAAACTTGGACTGGTGGATTCTACAGTAGTTGAGCACCTGCGTAAGGCAGAGCAGCGACTTATCAGGCACATAATAGAGGTAGAGCGCTAAGTTAACCCTCCCGCAGCATTACCGCATGCTTTGGGCAGGCGGCGGCGCATACTCCGCATCCATGACAAAGCGACATATCTATGAAAGCTGGTTCGTCGTCCGCTATTCGGAAAACGGCTTTTATCGGGCACTCTTTAGCTACGTAGCATTTTGGGCAGTGAGTGCATTTGGCGGCGTCGATGATAGCTTTCATAAATTGTTGAAGATTAGGATTTGTTTATGTATTTTACGTTTAATAGAAAATTTGGGGTTTATTCGAGTTTATCCGCCTTGTACTTGGCCAGCAACTCTTTGAGTGTTTTATGACATTTTCCGCATTCAAACATAGTGTTGCCGCAGCTTGGGCAATAGAGTTCCTCGTTTACAAAGCGCTCCAGAATTTCAAGCAGCGCCTCGTTGTTGCGTCGGTCGGTTTCCGCGTCATGCTTGATTGGCTCAGGCTCCGGAGCGGGCGGTTTGCCTTCGCTGACGATTTCCTGGTAGACTTTAGAGATGCTTGTTTTACCTTCACGGAGCTTCTGTAAGTCTTCTTCATCGGCTTTCTCTAAGACTTTTTTGCCGCGTTCGAGAGTACGTGCGGATATGCCTGCTTTCTTAGCGACGACTTCTGTGGCTTTTGCTTTTATTTCGGGCTGCTCGGGCTCCGCAGTTTCAGCTGCTAACCCCAACTGTACGTCTCTGCCGTTTCTCCCGCCCTGCGACTGACGCTTCTTAGCAAGCGCCTTCTCTATTGCGAGCAGCGGAACAGCTAACTCAACCAGCTGAAAATTGTTTAGGTGCCGTCTGCGTAGGTTTGCTTCTATGACAAATTTTTTCTCGAGAAGTTTGTCTTCAAATTGTTTGACATCAAAGTCTGGGTCAACGCCAAGTTCAACGCATGCGCGATAACGGTGGTGTCCATCGAGGACTTCTAGGTCCTCATTTACGATGATGGGGTAATGTTGACCTTCGGATTCAATGGATTTTTTTAGTTCCTGAAATTCTTCATCGGACATGCGGGGAAGCATTCTATCGTATTCTGGATTAATACGCAGACTCATCTGAATTCACAGTTCTTTTGTAATTCTAATTATATAAGCTGAAGGGTTGACTGCGTAAAAAGCGCCGCTTAGGAGACTCGGAGCTGGCGACTGATTATAAAGGAGGCTAAGCCTTTTTTATCACTAAGAAGTGTGAGCACTAAAGAACCAAACAGTAAAGCTTACATTTTCTCCTCGAATTGGATTTTTTTACGGGTTATCAGGTTGTAGTACAACACCACAATTGTTATATCACTGCGTGCAACCTAATTCTTAGTTAGTAAAGTTATAATCTCATCATTGCGGGTAGCAACCTGCAAAAGTGCGATTACATAATCAACATATAATAAATATCACTATAGGAGTTGCATACTTACGGGACAATCCCAAACCTTTACGATAAAGTACGTTGTACACGCTAAATTTGAAATTGAAGGTGTCGTCGAGAAACCCGATGTTATAGGCGCAGTTTTTGGCCAAACAGAAGGACTCTTCGGCCCAGAACTTGATCTACGGGAACTGCAAAAAACCGGTCGAATCGGCAGAATCGAAATTGATTTGCATTCTAAAAATGACCGCACAAACGGCAACATCACAATACCAACCAGCCTCGATCGCGTATCCACTGCACTTATCGCCGCAAGCGTCGAAAGCATAAACCGCGTCGGCCCATGTAGCGCCAAAGTTAACTTGGAACGCATAGAAGACATCCGCGAGGCACGCAGAAAACTAATCATCGACAGAGCCAAAGAAATCCTGCACCGCTGGAACATCGAGTCAATGCCCAGCGTAGACGAAGTCTACAAGGAAATCAGCGACACGATGAAAGTCGGCAAAGTCGAAAAATACGGTCCAGAAGACCTACCAGCAGGCCCAGGACTGGAAGGCTCAAGAGACATCTACGTGGTTGAAGGCCGCGCAGACATCATCAACTTGATGCGCTGCGGAATCTTTAACACCGTAGCACTCGAAGGCGCAAAAGTACCTGACTCAATCAAGAAGATCACAAAGGAACGCAACGCAACCGCACTGCTAGATGGAGACCGCGGCGGAGACCTAATCCAGAAAGAGCTTCTCCAAGTAACCAACGTTAAATTCGTCGGTCGCGCTCCACGCGGAAAAGAAATCGAGGAATGCAACTGCAAAGAAATCAACGAAGCAATTGAAGGCAAAGTCCCAGTCAGCGAACTTCAGGGTAAACCGACACCTCAAATACAGCCAAAGAAGACCCCGCCGCCACAGCAGCAACTACAAGTCCAAGTGCCACCTCCAGCGCCAGTGATTCCAGAACGCCAAAAAGTCAAAGTTGAAGTTCCAGACACCATCATCCAAGCAGCAAAAGCACTAATCGGCACACTTGAAGCAGTCCTACTAAGCGACAAACTCGAATTAATCGAGCGCCTACCAGTCAGCCAACTTGCAGAGAAACTACAGCAAATAACAGGCGTTGACACCATAGTCTTCGATGGTATCATCACACAGCGCATCGTTGACATCGCAGGCGACAAAAGCATAAAGCGCATTGTTGCGTCACGTGTCAGCGAGGCAGTGAAGCCGGCGCTAAACGTTGATTTGATGACGTTCCAAAACGTCATTCCAAAAGACCAAGCCTAAAAGTAATCTGTTAGGCTTCTAGTTTTTTCTTCTTTTGTTGTTCTCGCTAATTCTTTTTCGTTTATATCGAAGTAGGCGAGTATCCGCGCCGCCGCAGGTAACACCTGATTTGAAACATAGTATTCGATGTCTATTTGGTCACCTTTAGCGTAAACATAGGGAGTTACCCTCGCGTATAGCGGACCTTTACCTGCTAAAACGACGTAACCCACCTTATCGCCAGTTGACAGGTGCCACCCGCGGCTAATCAGGGTTTTTGCGGCTTCTACATGCGGAGCTCTAACAGCGTAGTCCTCAGGCGCCTTCATCAGGGTCTTCCAGATAACCAGATCCTCAAGCGGCACCCTCCTTTTGCGTAAATCAATCACTATTGAACGCACGTACTCAAGCGCCTTCTCTGGCGACTGCTCCTTTAAAATGATCTCGAGCACATGCTCCTGCACATGCTTAGCGACCTCAGCCCAGTCACCCCGAATAACCTCCAAACCAACAATGTCTAAGCTTCCGTCTTTTCGCAGACCTGCATATCGTTTCTTAGCCTCAGTAAAGAAAACTCTGACGTAAACTTCTCCGATTTCTACATCAAGCTTAAGCTCGCGTTTAACGTCTGCTTGCAGCTGATCGGCTTTGGCTTTATCGTACTCGATAAATAGGCTGTCTGTGTCGCCATAGATCACCGCTACACCCGCTTTCTGTGCCATCTGTGATGCGGCTAAAATGATGTGTCTGCCCCATGCGGATGCTGCTTCAGCTACGGGCTTAATGTACCATCTTGCCCCAACCCAGCCAGCGTATCCGTAGGCGGCGTTTGTGAGGATTTTTACTGCCTTCTGTCGGGCATCCAGTACCTGATACTCCACCGTTTTGGGGGTAAGTAGCTTCATTTTTTTGCGGATGTCTCCTCTCACGTCTATGAGGTAGGTTAGGGCTTCTTGGAAGAATCCCGCGGGGGCTTTACGGAATCGGTAGCCGACTTCGGGCGCTACATTGATGCCTTCGGCGGGTTCAGGGTCGCCGGGCTGGATGTAGGTGTCTGGGGAGAGGTTGTAGGTTATCATGATGTTTGGGTACATCGATTTGAAGTCCAACACGGCGATGTTCTCATGCAACCCTGGCTTAGGCGACAGCACCAACCCGCCAGTGTAGGTCATGTATGTTTGCTCGACTCTGCGGGGCACGATTTCGCCGATTTTCTGCGCCCTCTTGATCAAGTACCACTCGACTCGGAAGCCTGTTGCGGCGCTCATCACTTGATCAAGGGGCAGACTCGTTAATGCTGACAGTTCGATGGCGAAGTCAAGCAGCAGTGACGCCACCCCGTAGACCCTATGAGCGCTATCTAAGCTGAACATCAGCAGTTCTCCACGCTTAGCGTCACTGTCCCAGTAATCCGCGAACACTACATCATCAACGGTGCCCTGTCCAGCGGTAACTCCGAGTTTTTTTGCGAAATTAGATAGGGTTTTTACTTTAACTTCTGGGAACATGGCCTCGAAGTTCACTAAATCCAAATTAACTATGCCAGTTAGTGAGACGTGTCCGTAAACGCTACTGTGAGGTTCAAAGCCTGCCCTGTCGAGACTAAGCAGGAACCCATGCATATGGCATCGCTGAAGCAGATAACTCCAGTCAGTGGCGTTTCCGCCGTAGCTTACGATTACATCGGGATCGTACTCGCGGACGTATGCAATGAATGCTTGGATCAAACGTTTATCGTCGCGGTCTTGGCCTGCAATAAACTGTTTTTCTACGCCGTCTCCGGTTACTGCTGAAAGCATTACAACGGGGTTTCTATCAGCTTTAGGCGTACCTTTATGACTGTAAGAGATCATAGAGTAAGCCAGCGTTCTCAGCGGAGGCGCAACAGCTATGTTCTCAAGGAGTTCAGGCGGGGTGTTAATTGAGTAAATTTTAACAGCCCGTACGCCCTGCGTGTTTGCTTCCTCTGTCACTTCGACTTCATGCCAGCTACACGGCGCTAAACCGTTATCGATCAAGTAGCGCATTACAGCTCTAATGTCATCTTCGTAGCAGTCAGACACACCATCGATTTTACGCACCAGCCGCGCCGCTTTACCGGTTTGGGTGGCGTCTTTACAGCTGAATTTTATGGCGGTTACGAGTTTGCCAAAAAAGCGCCGCTGCACGACCTCAGTTTGGGCTACCAAATTGGAGTGCCGAAGCATGATTTTCTGCGAAACAAGCGTAGCATCAGCGGCTCCGTGCAAAATAGCATAGAAATATGCAACAAAGTTACGCTCCACGAGCAGAACACGGTCGCCTGACTCAGTGATTCCCCACAGCCAAAGCTCAACCTTTCCGCCATCGACTTTTGGGTTTATGTCAAGCAGCCAAAAAGTAAGCTTCACATTGGTCGCCAGAATATCTTTGGATGACGTTGCCCTTAAAACTTTAATTGCCACCAATATACACAAAAAAGGCGGTGGCAACTGTTTAGCTATGAGCCGCTTTAACTTTAGAACACCGGGTGTCTACATAGAAGAGGTGCAGATTGCTCCGAAATCGATCGAGGGCGTAAGCACCAGCACTACAGCATTCTTTGGGGAGACGCAGAAAGGGCCCGACGCGCCGACTATAGTATTGAGTTGGGCTCAGTTTCGGCAGATTTTCGGCGGTTACTATGGCGCGGATAAGTATCTGCCTTTTGCGATTGAAGGCTTCTTTGCTAACGGCGGTCAAAAATGCTACGTGTGCAGAGTCATAAACGGCGACTACGCAGCGGCACTTGCGAACACCGAGCAAATCGAGGATATCTCGCTGGTTTACTCGCCTAATGCGCAGGCAACAGCCGGATTAGCTGATCTAATCATTGACCATTGTGAGCGGCTTAGAAATAGATTCGCCATCTTCGATTCCATGAAAGGCCAAGAACCCGCCGACGTTACTAAACCACGTGAATCCTGCTTTGCGGCGCTGTATTACCCCTGGGTTTATGTGAGGCAGAACGCCAACACCAAAGTTGTGGTTCCCTCGGGAGGCCACATCGCAGGCGTCTACGCCAGAGTAGACAATCAATGGGGAGTAAATAAAGCCCCGGCCAACCAAGAAATCAAGGGCGTAACCGGCCTTGAGCGCAGCATAAGTAACCTACAGCAGCAAACGCTTAACCCCCGCGGTATAAACTGTATAAGAATCTTTGTCGGCAGAGGTATACGAGTGTGGGGTGCAAGGACGCTTTCCATCGACTCCGCGCACAAGTACATCAACGTAAAGCGACTGCTGATTTATCTTGAGCAATCCCTCACGCGAGGCACTATGTGGGCAGTGTTTGAGCCTAACAACCAGACGATGTGGGCTAAGGTGAAGCTGCAGGTGGAAAATTTCCTGTTACAGACATGGAAGGATGGTAAGTTGCAGGGCGCTAAGCCGCAGGAGGCGTACTTTGTTATGTGCGACCGCACCACCATGACGCAGAATGACGTCGACTCGGGACGCTTGATTGTGCAGGTTGGGGTCGCACCGATTAAGCCTGCGGAGTTTATAATTTTTAGGGTTAGCCAAACAACTGTCAAGCCATGATAGCGCGTAAATCGCACTGAAACATATCTTGTCATGCGTAAAACGTATCAATAGTGCGTTTTGCGCGGACATATTAGGATCCAAATATCAGATGTATTCAGAACCTATAGAGGGGTAGGCTGCCATTTGCGGAACAGTGCGTAAAACGCAAAGGAGTTCACAAAAGCACTAGCGGTTTTAGAGAAACCGCCTGATCCTCTGCGCCATCGTATCCAACTCTTGGCGCTCAACAATCTTGAGATCGCTGAAGGCTGGAAGTTTAACGCCGCTGAAGCGCGGTACAACATGAACATGCAGATGGAAAATGTCCTGTCCCGCTGCTTTGCCGTTCTGCTCGATTATGCTGATTCCGTCGGCGCCAGTCGCTTTCTTAATCGCAGCCGCTACCGCTTTAGCTGCGACATGCACCGCTGCAAGCTCTTTTGCTGGGATATCAAATATGTCGACGTAGTGCACTTTTGGGATGACAAGCGCGTGACCTACCCATAGTGGGCGAATATCCATAAACGCCAATTCCTCATCGTCCTCGTAGAGGATACTCGCTGGAGCTTGCTTTGCGACTATTTTGCAGAAAACGCAGTTAATGTCCGATGCCAAAATAGTTCACCGATTTTTTGCTGCTGACAATTGACCTGATTAATCTTTATATTATTTATCACTTTAATTTCCTTATTAAAAGGAAGGTCAAGCACTATGTCTGAATTAGAAAATAAAGTACTAAAAGAAGTCGGCAAAGTACGAGACCCAGAAACCGGTCAAACATTCGAAGAGATGCAGATGATCCAGAGCGTAAAAGAAACAGAACCCGGCGCAGTCACCGTTGAATTTGTACCGACAAGCCCATTCTGCCCAATCGCGTTCAAACTCGCCGCAGACCTACGAGACGCAGCAAAAACAGTAGAAGGCTTAAAAAAAGTGACAGTTAACTGTCGAGGTCACGCGATGGAAGAACAAATCAACGAAATGACTAACAAGCAATAGCTTTTTTTACTTTTTACCCATCCGACTAAACGCCCAAGTGCCAACGACAATCATTGCCAAATCGAACAAACCAACCACGGCAATGTCAACCGCCAGCGAATTCATCGGAACCCAAGCGGAACCCAGAATCACCGAACGCAGTGCATCAATACCGTAAGTCAGCGGATTAAACATCGCGGCAGTACGTAGCCACTCAGGCGTACCAGCGCCAGTAATAGGAAACAGCGCTCCACTTAGGAAGAAAAGCGGCAGGTTAACGAAAGTCTGCACGGCGCCAAAATTCTCTAAGCTGCCGATGAAGCTAGCGATTATTAAACCTAAACTCACCAAGCCGAATGTAATCAGCAGCATAATCGGCAAAGCCGCAAATAACGTCAACGGGTCAAAAGGTATGCCTAAAATGAAACCAAAGGCAAACACGATTACTCCCTGCAGCATAGCTGCCGTACTGTCCCCAAACATTTTACCTAAGAAGATCGTGAAACGCGATACAGGCGCCACAAGAACTTCTTTCATAAAACCGAATTCCTTATCCCATATCACGCTTACACCCATAAACATCGAGGTAAACAGAAGCGTTTGACCAATGATACCCGGAAAAAGGTACTGCTGGTACTCTATCCCCGGAATCGCTATGCGTGCACCGAAACCGGCTGCGAAGACAACCAGCCAGAGCAGCGGCTGAACAAAGCTGATAACAATCCGCGCTCGATCTCGCAGGAAACGCTTGATTTCACGAAGAATAAGTGTGTATAATGCACGTATTTCAGTCAACGTATAGTCCTCCTATGCGCAGCGGCTAAACCATGCAACTCTTTTGTTGTGTCCTCACGGATTGTGCGGCCAGTGTAATGCAGGAAAACGTCTTCAAGGTTAGGCCCCCTTGAAACCAGCGATTCAACATAAACGTTATTTTGAGAAGCGATCTCCATAATGCGGGGCATCGCTGCTTTCGCGCTGGGCACAGTTATCTCTAGGGCGCCATCTACAACTTTGGTTTTGTTTAGACCAAGCCATTTAGAGACAAGATGCGATAACTCCTCTAGGTTGTTCGCCCTAACAGTCACCACATCACCCTCCAAGTTTGCCTTAAGCTTCTCAGGAGTATCTAAAATGACGATTCGACCATGGTCCATAATGGCGATACGGTCAGAGAGCCGATCAGCCTCATCCATGTAATGCGTAGTCAAAACCACGGTGATGTCGTGGGCTTCTTTGAGTTCCTTAATGTACTTCCAGATGTGATCTCTGGTCTGCGGATCTAAACCCACAGTCGGCTCATCCAAAAACAAAATCTTGGGGTAATGAAGAAGTCCCCGCCCTAGCTCCAGCCTGCGACGCATACCACCCGAATAGGTACGGAGCAAATCGTCCGCCCTGTCCTCCAACTCAACCAGCTTTAAAATGCGATCCACCCGTTCCCTCTGCTCCGACGCGGCTACACCATAAAGGTTAGCGTGCATGTAGAGGTTTTCGCGTGCAGTCAAGCGGTCATCAATAGATGGATCCTGAAATACGATCCCGATGGATCTTCGCACTTTATTGGCTTCTCGAACCAAGTCAAAGCCACTAACGGTTGCAGTTCCAGAAGATGGCTTCAGAATCGTACAGAGCATAGATACCGTAGTGGTTTTTCCTGCCCCGTTCGGACCTAGTAAACCGAAGATTTCTCCTCGTTCAACCGCGATTTCTAGGTCATCGACTGCTTTGAAGCTGTTATAGGCTTTTGTAAGATGATGAGTCTGGATAGCGTATGGCATTATTTTTCGTCTGTACTGATGGAAATAATCGGCAGATTTAAGGATATTCGCAGTTTTCCACCTAAATATATATTAAAAATTTTTAAGGCACTCTCGCATGCTTGATTGCAGCTGAAGCGGTATGTTAGACATTATCTCGATGTGGCGTCACCCGAAGATGATAGCCTACTTCGCAACCACAACTGCACTTTACGCGGTACTGCTCTATCCGGTATCACAGTTCTCCCTCTTCGGATTGCAAGCAGACTATCTACGCATCGCCATGTTTATCCCCGCCTCTTTTGCCTTCCTCTTCGGGCCAGCCGCTGCATGGGGGACAGCAGTTGGCAACTTGATCTTCGACGCCGCCTCAGGCAACGGTTTAACATTAGCAAGCGCCTTTGGATTCGTCGGCAACTTCCTAATCGCCTACATACCATACATGCTCTGGAGTAAAGTAACCAGCGATCAACCAGACATGAGAAGCATCAAGAAGCTGGCGCTGTTTATGGCACTGATAGGAGCCTCCTGTACAATCTGTGGTTTAATAATCGGCTGGGCACTGCTATATCTCTTCCAGTTGCCGTTTGTGATGACTACTTTCACGATTATCGGCTCAGACACGCTTTGGGCGATCCTTTTAGGGCCAGTAGTGTTGGCGGCAAGCTACCGATACTTAAACAAGCGCAAGCTGCTCTACCTAGACATAATGCAGATAACACCGAAGCCTTCATTAAGCAAAAAAAGGGTACTCGCTATCGGCGTCTTTGTAGCGTCGGCTGCACTCTGCTTTGTAATCCCAGCATACCTCAATGTAGATGCAACAGTTCTACTTCCCTTTGTCGCGTCAGCATTCATCGCGTTGATAGCAGCATGCAAATAAAAAAGGCTCAGGGGATTATGCTTTGTTAACCATTTCAGCAATCGTACCTGCGACTGCCCTTCTGTCCAGCTTGGGACGCCAGAACGCAGCAATTCTGTCAGGATCATAAAAGCCGCTATCCCACTTCGCTGCATCCGCTACTAAAGACGATAAGAAACGTTTTTGGCTGAAATCCGAAGAGACAGTACCAGAGAAGCCTTCTGCCGCCAAATACTGGAAACTCTCAACAGGAGTACCCACAACAGAGCAGCCCATACACAGAGATTCACCTACCGCTATACCAAAGCTTTCCCAACGTGAAGGAGCAAGGAACATTTTGGCGCCTGCAAGAAGACACCTAATTTTTTCTCGTTCCACGAAACCGGGAAGTTGGAATCTATCCGTGATATCCTTCGGGTAAGCACTGACAAGTTTTTCGAGTAACTCTTTGCCAGAACCGAAAATAATAGCAGTATATTCCGGCCTCATTTTTAGAAAGCTGGCAACTGTCTTAACTAGATTAACCGTATTTTTCTGAGGAATATCATGCCATCGACCGTAAGAAATTATGACATTCGTCTTCTTTTGAAGAGGCGCATCCATGAAGTCAGGGGTTACGGGGTCAGGGACAAAATAGGTCTTTTTAGTTAAGTCCTGTCGTCCCCACCAGTTCAAGAAGTAGTTCAAATTAGCAAGCGCCGCTGGGCTCTCAATGATGACGCCGTCGGATAACTCAATCTGTTTTATCCGGCCAAGTGCAGCTGCTATAGCACGTTTATGCAGAAACTTGAATGGAATGTTATATGTAACGCGGCTTTTGAAGTTACGAAATGATTTGGCTTCGGAAAGAGGGATTCTAAGATACACTGGATGAAGTGGCCAACCGACGTGTCCATCGCTGTCGATTTTGATTATGGCTTTTTTGCCGCTGGCTTTGATTTTCTGCAGCATCGGCATGTACTGGGCGCCAAGCCAAGTGTAGGATACAACTGCATCTGAACCATCCGCAGCCCAGAATGTCTTTTGGGATAGCTGGTCCCATTCTGTTTTGCATATCGGAAACGGAGCCTTATAGTCAGCTAATTCGCCCTTGTGGAGTGTAATAAGTTCGGTTTGGGTTCCGATGTCCTGTAAACCCAGTGGGATTTGACCTGGATCTTTGGTTTCATGTAACGGTTCGTATGCATCCATGAACACAGCGATCTTCATAGTAAACCACAATATAGTTACCTATTAGACAGCGACTTATACGCTGTATCTAACATGCTTACCTAATAATGGTAACTATCGTGCCGAATTCGAGGTTCAACAGGAAAATTAATAAGTAAGGTATTATTCTGGGCATTCAGATATTTGCGGGTTCTGGCTCAACTCGTTCAAGTCGCCACCGATAGTCACTACGTCACCGACTGCTAACACCACAGAAACCGGTAGGCAAACTAATGAACTACGAAAGCGCTTCTTGAAGCCAAGTGTTTCAGCCGCTGAACTTGAAAGCTTGATTCTGAGGTGGGTAACTTGCCAGTTAACCGTGTTAACCTCTGCACCTTTTACTTCACCGATTATTGTACCGCCCTTACCAATAACGTTCTTACCAGATAACGAGTCTACACTAACCAAAAACATCACCAAATAAGTTAGTTTCTCCCCGAAATAAAATAGTTATGGCATAAAAGCGCTTTGTTGTCAAGATATAGTGCTTAGTAAATTCCAAGTTTACTCTATAGAATAAGGGTTCATTTGGTCTTAGTAGGAGCTGACTTTCTCAAGTTTAGCCCTGTTGTTCTGGAAGAAGTAACGGAATGAAGCCGTTAAGACGTAGCTTTCAACCTCATCGAACGGTACCCAGCGCAGTTCCTCCGCGTCAGCATCCGCTTTAGCCTCTCCAGCAATTACCTGAACAAGATAATCTACGATTACATAGTGATACCTTACTTTCCCTTCGCTATCAAGGTCAACGTTATCAACTACGTCCACCAAGCGTGGATTAACCACATCAAGGCACGTTTCCTCCTTGGCTTCTCTAATGACTGCCTGATCGATATGCTCACCTAATTCAACGAGTCCACCAGGGATACTCCACTTGCCTCTTCCAGGTTCGTTGCCGCGTTTGATAAGCGCAATTTTGCCTTCTCTAACGATGACTATGCCAACACCGACTATCGGTTGATCAGGATACAGTCGCTTCATAGAATATCCCTGTTGGGGAATAAGACACTTCAGACTTAAAACTGCATTTATCAAAAAACAGAAAAAAGAAAAAGAAGGTGCCAGCAGCCTATTCTATTCGTATCGTAGTGCGTCGACTGGCTTTAGTTTTGAGGCGCGCCATGCGGGGTATAACGCGAAGATTACGCTTACGCCTATACCGAACGCTAATGATCCCAAAATAACTTCAGGCGTTAAAATCGGGGTTATGCTGAATGCGCCGCTTCCGCCGCCGATAACACCGCCTTCACCAAGTACGGTCGCGGTTACGTTTGCAAGTGCCCAGCCTAAGAGGATGCCGATGATTGCGCCTATGAAGCCTATGATAACTGATTCGCCTAAGAAGATTGTGAGCACTGTTCTGCTTTTCATGCCCAAGGCTTTCAGAATGCCGATTTCACGAGTTCGCTCAATTAATGAGACGATCATAATGTTCATTATGCCTACTCCTGCGACCAGCAACGAAATTGCCGCTATGCCGCCTAGGAAAAGCTGTATTGTACCGAAGACAGTTGATAGAAGACTTAAAACTGCAGTTGAGGATATGACTGAAACTTGGTCGCTGAAGTGCTCTGTTATTGCCTTAGTTACAGCATCTACTGTGGCGCTGTCACTGTTTGTGAGTTTAACGATTATCATGTCACATTGTGTGGTGTTAAAGAAGCTCTGAGCTTGCTCCAGCGGAATGTAGACGCCAGTGTCTGATGGGCCGCCAATGCCGAATCCGCCGATTTTTCCTAGTACACCAGAAACCTGTGCAATGTAGGTTTCGTTGCGCAACGGCAGTACCGTCGCGTTCGTCCAAGTAACATTCACTAAGTCGCCTGTATTGAAGAATACAGTTCCGTTTTGGCTTGGCTGGTTAACGCGGGTTCCGACAACTACCTCGGTCATGCTTGGACTTGTGGGTATGGAGCCGTTTTCTGCTTTGAAAGTGTTGGTGTATATTGACTGGTAAGTTGCATAGTCAACGCCGTAGATGGTTACTGACCGGTTAAGGTTCTCGCTGACTATGTAGCCGCTTCGGCTTATTATCGCTACAGAATTCGCGATATCCGGCGAAAGCGCATCGATTTCTTGCGTGTAATTAGTGTATAGGCTGAACCCGGAGTTCTCTGTTTGACCTCCGAAGCCACCAAAGCCGCCGCCTCCGCCACTTATGGCGCTGCCGCCGGCGGTAACGATTAAGGTGTCAGCGGATAAGCCCTGATTAAGCTGTGAAGTTATAGTTGCCTGCAACCCCTGGGTGATCGATAGCAGGGCAACTATGGCCGCAATACCGATGATTACACCCAAAGTTGTTAGAGCTGCACGGAATTTTCGGAGCTTTATTGCGCTGAATGAATAACCAAAGATATCTAATGTCCTCATTGACCGTTCGCCTCGTCTGCGCAGATTTCCCCGTCGAACATCTTGACGGTCCTCCTTGCCTGTTTAGCTAGCTTTTCGTCGTGTGTAACCATTATTATGCTGACGCCGTCTTCAGTGTTAAGCTTCTTAAGTAAAGACAGTACTTCTGCAGCGGTCTTCGAATCCACGTTTCCAGTCGGTTCGTCAAGAAGCAAAAATTTTGGGTTGTTGGCAAGTGCACGCGCAATAGCGACTCGCTGCTGCTGACCGCCGCTCAATTCAGCAGGTTTATGGTTAATACGGTCTTTAAGGCCGACGTTTTCCAGCAGTTCTACTGCATGCTTGCGGCGTTGGCTCTTGCTCACGCCCGCTATTGACATGGCTAATTCTACGTTGTCACGTGCCGTCAAACGGGGGATAAGATTGAAGAATTGGAAGACGAAACCGATTTTTAGCCTTAACTCTGAGAGTTGGTTATCACTTAATGTACCTATGTCTACTCCGTCAATTAGCAGTTGACCGGATGTGGGCTTGTCAAGTGCGCCTATCAGGTTTAGCATTGTTGATTTGCCGCTGCCTGATGGACCCAAGATGGACACGAAGTCTCCTGCTGCGACGTGGAAGTTAACGCCGCGCAGTGCTTCCACTGGTACTTTGCCCAGCATGTAAGTTTTTTTAACGTTGATTGCTTCAACGACGGGGGTATTTGTTGGCATTTTTTTCCGCTTCTTTTAAGCTTGATATTTCAGTGTGATAGCTGCGCTCTTATAAGGACTAGCTATTAAGAATATACACCAAAGGTGTAACTGTGTAAAACCGGATAGAGTTACAAACCCATTCTATATCAGGTAGCGGGAAAAATGCACTGAGAAAGCAATAGGGGTATAAATGCCCTTAACATTACTGCAACCCCTTAAGGAGAAAAGGTGTATGTTAGAGTTCATGGTATTCGTCGCAGCCGCTTTTTCGCTGCTTGCCGCTCTCGCATACATACGCTCAATGTTCAAAGGCCACGCTAAGCCTAACAGGGTTACATGGCTGATGTGGTCGGTGGCGCCCTTTGTTGCAACAGCTGCATCGGTTTCTATGGGCGCTGACTTGGCGGCGGTACCTGTATTTATGGCAGGGTTTGCGCCGTTCATGATTTTTGTTGCGTCTTTCCTAAGCAAAGAAGCCTACTGGAAACTTTCACCGTTTGATTATGCATGCGGTGCATTTTCTGCGCTCGCTGTAATACTGTGGTTTTTAACTAATGACCCAATTCTTGCGATTGTCCTGTCAATCATAGCTGACGCTTTAGCAGCAGCGCCCACCGTCATTAAGGCATGGCATGAACCGAAGACGGAGTCGATTTGGCCCTTTCTAATCGGTACGTTAAGCCCCTTTACAAGCTTCTTGGCAGCGAGTACATGGAGTTTTTCAGAACTATCGTTTCCCAGTTACTTGATATCGATTAATCTGCTGCTTGTATATTTGATACTACGGAGGTAGCAGCTATAGTGTTTCAGCGATGTTTTGGCATCTCTGGTTTAGCAACGTATTGAAGTTGGGCGTGATTGGGAAATACGTGTCGTCGATGAAGTAAACGTCAACTTTCTGGACATCGGATGGTTTTTTAGCTTGCTCTATTAGGGTTTGGATACTATTCATGTCATTGATGAATGCTATGGCCACCAAGTCGCAGGGTCCGGCTACTTCAGATACACCTATAACATTCTTTATTTTCATTATTTGCTCCATTACACCATCCTTTCTGCTGTTATCTGCCAAGCTTATCATAAGGAAAGTTTTACCCTGATAGCCTAAGGCAGATAGGTCTAGGATGGCGACTGAGCGAAAAATTTTCCGTCTTTTCTTAGTTTCTCATAGCGGCGTCTAACTTTGTTAGGTATTGAATTAATGTTCTTGGCGATTTCACTAAAAGACATTGAAGCATCCTTATGCAGTTCTGCAATCTAACAACAAGGCAATCAATCAAATTCAGAAAGTCGCAGAAGATCTTCTGTATATTCTTCGGAATAACCACAATTTACGAGCCTTTTGCCAACAGCAGACTCCGTTTTGTAGCTAGTTTTAAGTGACAGCGTGCCGAATTAGGATTGAACATTATGGTTTCTAATGAGGTTCTAATCGGAGCATCAGGGTTAACTAAAAAATACGATAACTACACCGCTGTTAACGGCATAGACTTCGAAGTGTATAAAGGCGAATGCGTTGGTTTTCTGGGTCCAAACGGCGCAGGAAAAACCACCACAATCAGAATGATTTACTGTTTCCTGTTACCATCCGCAGGTAAACTTGAAGTCGCAGGATTTGACGTCCATACTGAATGCAGAAAAATTAAAGCCGTCGTAGGAGTTGCGCCCCAAGAGGACAACCTAGACCCAGACTTCTCTGTTTTAAAGAACCTCACAACCTACGCGCGGTACTTTGGCATTTCAAAAGATGAAGCGCTTAAACGCGCGGAGGAACAGCTTAAGTTTTTCCAGCTCGAGGAAAAGCGGGATGCCCCCATAATGTCGCTGTCCACTGGTATGAAGCGTCGTTTGATCTTTGCGCGGGCGCTGATTAATCAGCCGCAGGTTTTGCTGCTGGATGAACCTACGACTGGACTTGACCCTCAGGCGCGGCACCTCGTCTGGGATGAAGTGCGGTACCTGAAGAAGCAGGGCGTAACCATAATTCTAACTACACATTATATGGATGAAGCAGAGGTTTTATGCGACCGCATACTAATCGTCGATCATGGCAGAATAATCGAGCAGGGTACACCGAAGCAGCTTATCGAGAAACACGTGGGTAAAGAGGTTTTAGAACTCGACTATGACGAAAAACTGCCTGTGCTACTTAAGGAAGCTTTTCAGTCTGCACGGATCGAGCGACTCGGCGACAGGCTGCAAGTGTTTACCGATCAACCGCACGGCGTCTTTGAAGCTTTTCTGCAAAAGCATAAGCTCCAAAATGTTATGATACGTAACGCTAACATGGAGGATGTGTTTTTGAAGTTAACTGGGCGGGGGCTGCGTGAAGAGTGAACGAGCCGAACCTGCGCAAGTCGCCTGCATCGTTCTCGTGGCCCAAGTTGTCGTATAGGGTTTGGATGGTTTGGCACCGCAACTTTGATGTTTTCCTAAATACGCTTAAAGTTAACTTTTTTCCTTCACTGCTTGAACCAATCCTCTACCTTGCAGCATTCGGATTCGGGCTCGGCGGATTCATCCCAAGCATCGAGGGACAGCCATACGTCAACTTTATTGCTCCTGCGCTTGTGGCGATATCGATAATGAATGGTAGCTTCTTCGAGTGCACCTACGCCTCTTTTGTAAGGATGTACTTCCAGAAAACCTTCGACGCCATAGTCGCCACGCCCGTAAGCGTGGAGGAAGTCGTTGCAGGCGAACTACTATGGGGCGCAACACGTGCGACCATAAACGCCACAATCGTATTGGCAGTAATTTCTGCTGCGAGCCTTTTTACGGCTGTTCCGCTAGTTTCTTCGCCGCTGTTTATTCTTGTGCCGCTAATCGCCTTCTTCGCAGGCTTACTCTTCTCTTCTATAGCCATGTGTTTTACTGCTGCTGCGCCAAACGTTGACTTCTTCAATTACCCAGCGTTTCTCTTCGTTACGCCTATGCTGTTCTTATGCGGCACCTTTTTTCCGCTTACCTCACTGCCTATTCCGGCGCAGGGTTTAGCGTTCGCGGTCTTGCCTCTTACTCAGGTTGTTAATGTTGTTCGTGGCGCAATCGTTGGGGCTGTAGAGCCGATTTTGGGTTTAAGCGTAGAAGCAATCCTGGCATACAGTGTAGTCTGGCTAGTTCTTGCTACTGTGCTCTTTTTTGTGATGGGCATTAACTTGATGAAGAAGCGCTTAACAAGCTAAACCACGACGCCGTTGGCTTCAGCCGCAAGCAAATAGAAAGCGGCTAGCCCCCGCCATTTACTCCATAGCTTGGCGACTTCGCGAGCGTCAGCTGCTTTAATGGGTTTGCCCCCGCAGTAATACTTTGAGATAACCCTCCTGATGCCGAAGTCATCTGCCGGCAACACGTCAAGCCGCTGCATTCCCCGGAATATTGTGAGTTCAGCGGTCCAGACGCCTATTCCCTTAAGTGCATCCAACTCAGCGACGACGGAGTTTATGTCCGGGTTGGTTTTCATTGCCTCCAAGTCGAGATCGCCGGTCGTGGCTGCTTTGGCTGCGCCGTAGATGTATTCGGCTTTTCGCTGGCTTAGACCGCAGGCTCGGATTTCGCTTATACTGGCGTCAGCTAGGTTGTGTGCAGTGGGAAATGTATGGTAGTACGCTCCGTTGATTTCTAGTTTTTCGCCAAACTTTTGGGCTAGGCGTTCTTCGATTGTTCGCGCGATTTTTATGGATATTTGCTGTTCAACGATTGAGTCGACAAGCGATTCAAACGCGGTTAGGGTGGTCGGGTACTTGAAGCCTGCTAATTGCAGGATGATCTTGTGCATGACCGCGTCTTTCTCAGCTTGATTGTATATTGTTTTGAGGTCTAGGTGTAGGTTGAAGATGTATTCTATTGCTTCTTTGGCGCTTTGTTTTGTTTGGGCAGTTATGGGTTGATTGGAGGCTAATTTGATCTGTAATTCGGGGTTTTCTACGGTTCCTTTAGAGGTGATCTTGGCTAAAACTAGATTGCCGTTTACTCTTAGAACCTGACTGAAAACTCCATCTTCAAAGCACCGCACGGCAGGGTTTAAGCCAGCAAATATTTGTGCTGAAAGCTTCAAACTGAATGGAGCCAACGGTTGAAGTTCAAAGGTTTCGGTGAAAGTCATCCGGATTAAACCAGCTGATGCAGTAACAGCCGCTTAGTCGATATATAAGATTTTTAACTCCAAATAGCATTACAACCCAACAGAGGCAACACAGTATGCGCATCGTAATCCGAATAGGTGGAAGTGTAATCGCGAACCCAATAAACATCGAATTACTGGGCAGATACGCAGACATAACCAAACAGATCAAGGCAGAAGGCCACGAAGTAGCGGTTATTCTAGGCGGAGGCGCTTTGGCAAGGCAGTTTATCGGTTATGGCAAGGAACTTGGGTTGGATGTAACTGCGCAGGATGAAGTTGCTATTTCCTGCTCACGGCTTTTCGCGCAGCTCTTTCTTAAAAGATTGGGCAGTTTGGCATGTGGTAAGGTTGCTACTTCGCTGGATGAGGCGAAGCAGTGTATGCGTGACGGTAAAATCTTGGTTATGGGTGGATTGATGCCAGGGAACACTACTGATACAGTTGCAACGCTTGTTGCTGAACGAGTCCACGCTGATTTGGTTGTTAAGAACAGCGACCAAGACGGCGTCTACAATAAAGACCCAAGAAAGTACCCTGACGCGGTAAAGCTTGATAAGTTATCGTTTGAGGAACTTTCGAAGGTTTTTGAGCAAAACGAGCATAAAGCGGGAATCCACCAGATTATTGACCCTGAAGCTGTAAAGGTGCTTCGACGGAGCCATATAAAGACGGTAGTGGTTAGCGGGTTTAAGCCGGAGAATATGCTTGCGGCGCTGAAAGGAGAAAATGTGGGCACTGTTATTAGTTGAATCTTTTATGACTACAGTCTAGTATATTTTTTTTAAAATTAGAAGAAGGAAATGCCGCCCTTCTACTTCATCTTCCATAACTAGTTGCAGAATCAGCTGTTTTTGGTTCAGCATCCGGTTTGGGTTGCAGGTGGGTTGTGGCGACAGTACAAGCAAGCGCAGACGAAACAGCCGCTTTTTGATCTACTATTTGTGCTTGACTGGCTGTTGTTGTATCGAGCCAACAACAACAATTATTATACAACTTTACGCATAGGGGCATGTTAAAGGCGGCATGAATGCTTAAACAAGTTTTTCGATGTCCAATCTGCAGAAAAAGCTTCGGCGACCCCGAAAAGCTAAGACTTCATAGAGTAAACAGACACCACGGAACAGTCTATGGCGACAACTGGTTAACACCGCAGAAAGTTGTAGTCTCTAAAGTACAATCACAAGGCCATTTATGATTCATCATGCCCTAAGTGATAATAACGAAATCTCAAAACATCAAACGAACCATTAGTTGGTTGAGGCGCAAGCGTAATCCCCTCTCTACCCTCTCTCTTCCTGCACTTGTGTCTCAACTAACATAAAGTAAAAAAATTTTGGAGATGAAAGTTTAATATGGAATTCTGTTCAGAATGCGGTTCAAGACTAAAACCGGCGAAAGTGAACTCAGGAAAACAAGTTATTTTAATGTTAACCTGCACAAAATGTGGTATAAAGAAACACGAACCAGATTTAGGTTCGAAAATCCTAAACGGAAAAGTCATTGAGCATAACCCTAAGCAGTTGGTTGCAGTTATAGACAGAGAGTTGGACTTAAACCCGATGCCGACTATACAGATCGATTGCCCACGATGTGGCAACAATACCGCTAATGTGTGGCTGGTTCAAACTCGTGGCTCAGATGAATCCTCGACTCAGTTTCTTCGCTGCACCGAATGTGGGTATACGCTAAGAGAAAACACTTAATTTTTAGTTCACTTAATCTTTTTTAGCTCGATTTTTGTTTATGCAGCATAACAATCATTCTTCACACACTAGCATGCAGGGCACGCAGCATAATGCGGCAGTTCACACTATGCATACTGCAACGCTTAGAACTCGCTTCGCTGTATGTCTGATTTTAACAATTCCAGTACTGCTCCTCTCAGAAGCAATACAGACATGGTTTCAGTATACTCTAGTTTTTCCTTATCAGCAGTATATTCTCTTGATTTTAGCAGTAGTGATCTATGCATATGGCGGTTGGCCATTCCTAACCGGGTTAATCGGGGAACTGCGGCAACGTCAACCGGGAATGATGACGCTTATCGGCACCGCAATATCGGTAGCGTTTTTCTTTTCAGCAGCCACCGTTTTCTTCCCGATAGGAAGCGACTTCTTCTGGGAACTTGCAACACTAATCGATATTATGCTGCTTGGCCACTGGCTTGAAGCACGAAGCGTCATGGGTGCATCACGCGCGCTTGAGGAGCTGGTAAAGGTGATGCCGACATCCGCTCATGTATGGATAAACGGCACATTCATGGATATGCCGGTAGCCCGCTTATCACCCGGTAATGTTGTATTGGTTCGTCCAGGCGAAAAAATACCAGCCGACGGCACAGTAATAGAGGGAGAATCATACGTTGACGAGTCACTGCTAACCGGCGAATCAAAACCTGTTGAGAAAAAACAGGATAGCAAAGTCATTGGGGGCGAAGTTAACGGCGACGGTGCACTGCAAATACGCGTCGAGCGAACAGGTAAAGAAACTTATCTTTCGCAAGTGGTTGGGCTTGTTCGTCGAGCTCAGGAAAGTAGGTCTCATACACAGGATTTAGCTGATCGGGCTGCGGCGCTGCTTTTCTATGTTGCGCTTGCGGTGGGGGCGGCTACTTTTGTGGTTTGGGCGCTTCTTGGAAATGTAGAGTTTGCACTTACACGAAGCGTCACTGTGCTTGTTATTGCCTGTCCACATGCTTTGGGGTTGGCGATTCCATTGGTGGTTGCGATTTCGACGTCGCTGACTGCAAAACGGGGGATACTGATTCGTGACAGGAGAGCTTTTGAAGACGCCAGAGCAATCAATGCGGTTGTTTTTGATAAAACTGGTACTTTGACGCTGGGCCAATTTGGCGTAACAGATGTCGTCCGCTACATCCCACAAAGGGAACTACTGAGTTTAACGGCAGCTGTAGAGCAGAACTCTGAGCATGTCATCGCAAAAGCAATCGTTGATCATGTAAAAACAAAAAACGTGCCTATACCATCAAGTTCAAAGTTCAAAGCAATCCTCGGCAAAGGCGCCCGAGCGGAAGTTGATGGTAGAACAGTGTACGTTGGCAGCCCAGCGATGCTCCAGCACGAACTACACCAAGAAATCGATGACCCTAAAATAGCTGCTCTTCAAAGTGCAGGCAAAACCGTTGTCTTCACAGTTGTTGATGGCAGGTTAGCGGGCGCTTTCGCGTTGGCGGATAATGTACGTGATGAATCATACAATGCGGTTCAGGAGCTGAAAAAAAGCGGCGTTAAAGTATACATGTTGACAGGGGATTCGGAGCAGGTTGCCCAGACAGTAGCGAAAGATTTAGGTATTGACGAGTACTTTGCGGGTGTGCTGCCTGACCAAAAAGCAAACCGAATTTCAGTGTTGAAGCAGCAGGGTTACCATGTAGCGATGGTCGGCGACGGCATCAACGACGCACCAGCTTTAGCGACCGCTGATGTGGGAATTGCCATCGGAGCCGGAACAGATGTAGCAATCGAATCAGCGGATGTCGTGCTTGTGAGAAATAGCCCCGCGGACGTGCCGAAAGCTCTGGGTTTCTCTAAACGAACGTATTCGAAGATGATTCAGAACCTCTGGTGGGCAGCTGGATACAATATTTTCGCGCTCCCATTGGCGGCTGGCGTTTTCGCGGGCTTCGGCATAATAATCGACCCCGCAGTGGGAGCAATACTCATGTCGCTAAGCACTATATTAGTGGCGATTAACAGCCAGACACTTCGACGCAGCACATTATAGTGGTGGCTTCGCGATGCTTTTGCCTGTTAGCGTCTTTGTCCACTGCTTAAACTCCTCTGAAACCGGGTGCTCATCAAAGAGTTGTCGGCGTTTCGCTTCTAGAAGCAAGTTATCTTTTCCCTTGTACTCGGCGGCGGTTACGATGCTGTGTCCACGTACCTTTGCCTTAGCCAAAACATCTGATAATTTGTTGCGCCATGCTTCATCCCTGAGTGCATGATGCTCTATAATGATCAGCGGAACAACCTCAGTGATTCGTTCAAGGTTTAGCAGTGCCTGTTTTATCTTGTGTTCAGACACTCGGCTGCCCTCAAGATACAGTGGCGGTCCACCCATCATCAACACAGAGGGTTTAGCAGCTAGGATCAATTCGGCAGTCTGTATCGACATGGGGCCTTGAATGTCGGGTGCAAACATGAACCGCTCGCCGCCGCATTCAACGGTTGCCATAATCACCCAGCCCAGCGAGTGGTCGTCTGAACCGTGAGCAACAGCAGGAGAGAAACTAAGTTTCGTCTCTCCGTAAGTATAGTTTTTGCCGTCCGCTGCCTCAAAGTTTTTGGAGTATTTAGCGCCGGTTTTCTGGAACATCCAAGCACGCTCCCGCTGGCTGGCGTTTATGTTCTCTTTAGGGTTCTTGGCGAGAACGGTTTTACCTTGGTAGATTTGTCGTGCGGTTTCCCCTTGCTCCGTCCAGTTGACTACCCAGTCCTCAAAGCTTGGTGTGTGGTGGTCGTAGTGGTAGTGGCTGATGGTAGTTACGGAGGCTTGTTCGGCGGCTTGGGTGATGTCTTGGCGCAGACGTGCTATCGTTTGGAACTCAATGGGGTGCGGCGGCAAATTGAAGCGCCATGGGCAAAGCGATATTCCAGCATCCAAGAGCACCGATAAGTCGGGGGTTTCTACGAGGGTACACATGGAGCGGACGCCTAAGCTCTCAGACGCTAAAGGCGTAACTTTGATTTTATCCAGCAGGCTGCCGTTATGCATTTTTATCTAACGTATCTGGTGTTTCTGTTCAGTAAAAGCTTTTTCAGATGCCACTTTGGCATAAACAATTAATGTTTAAAGCTACTGCATTACTCCTGTAAGTAGGCTGATTTTTATGACTCAACAACCAAGCAGGGACCTTGAGGTCGCTACCTTAGCTGCTGGCTGCTTCTGGTGCACCGAAGCCGCATTCAGCATAATTCGAGGCGTAGAACGCATTGAACCTGGGTACACCGGCGGCGTAGTACCCAATCCCACATATGAGCAGATATCAACCGGTGAAACGGGGCACGCTGAAGCCGCACAGGTCTTCTATGACCCAAAAGTGATCACTTACCGCGAGGTACTTGAGATATTTTTTGCAATACATGACCCGACCTCAGTTAACAGGCAGGGCGCGGATGTGGGCACGCAGTACCGCTCAGCCATATTCTATTCAGATGAACAGCAGAATCGGACAGCAGAGGAACTTATCGATGAGCTTAACCGCGAGGGCATCTGGGATCGCCCAATCGTCACCACCCTTGAGCCACTGAAGCACTTCTACAGGGCGGAAACCTACCATAAAGACTACTACAAGAAGCACCCAAAAGAGCCCTACTGCCAAGCTGTAATCGCACCAAAAATCGCTAAGCTACAGGCGCGCTTCATCGATAAAATTAAGGTGCCGCTATGACACAGCAAACGTCGTTTGACAGCGCAGATTTAGTTCTACGGGAAATCGAAGCGCAGGCTGAAGATGCTTTTCTGCCAATAATAGGTCCGGACAAGGGCAAGTACTTGGCGACGGAAGTGCACAAAGCCAACCCGCGGCGTGTTCTTGAAGTAGGCACTCTGGTTGGTTACTCGGCGATTCTGATGGGTAAAGAGATGCAGGCGGGTTCGGAGATAGTGAGCATTGAGATACACCGTGACGAAGCGGAATTAGCGGGTGAGAACATAATCAGCGCTAACGTTCCCGCAAAAATCAAGGTCATAATCGGCAACGCACTCGACGTCATCCCGACGTTACAGGGATCGTTTGATTTAGTGTTTATCGACGCCGAGAAAACCGAGTACCTGCAGTACCTTAAACTTGCTGAGCCAAAGCTGCATATGGGCACGGTTGTATTTGCCGATAACGCGGGAGTATTTGCCACTCAGATGGCTGATTACCTGCATTACGTTCGGCACAGCGGCCTTTACGAGTCACAATACATACAGGTCGGCGGCGACGGCGTGGAAGTCAGCGTTAAACTTTAGGGTAAATGTGTTCTGCGTCTGTATCTGCGCTTCTTGGATCTAGGCTTGTTTAGTCGTTCGCCGCATTGTGGACAATACGCTTTGCCCTTGGATACAGGAAGCTGTGTTCCTTCGGTGAAGAAGTGGCCGTTTTGGCATTTGAGGTCGAATTGGAAAGCTTCACGTTCGTAGTCTTCTGGGTGCGCTAGTATGTCTTCTTTTATGGATACTTTGCTTTGTATGATTTCGTGTGGAGGGTAAACTGGTGCAGGCGTGATTGGTTTGGACTGTTTGGTTACTGTTTGAACTACGACTGGGGCAGGTTTCGGCTGTGGCGGAGGTGGCGGTTCCACGGTTACCGCGAAAGGCGTAACTTGGATAGCGGGCAAGGGTTGAACAACCGGCATAGGTGGTGCGGATACGACGGCGGGTTTAGGCTGTGGTCTAGTGGCTGGTTTCTCGATTACGACTGGTTTAAGCTGCTTAATCTGCTTTGGCGGGGCTGGTATGGGTCGGGGTACTTCTAGCCCGGCTACTGGTCTGGCGTGGGCAATGGTGAATGGTGCAAGCGGTTTAGTCTGCGTGGACTTTTTAGGTTTAACAATATGCTTAGCTGAGAGAACTGGTTTCGGTGGCTCAAGGGGTTTAGCCGGCGCTATCCTGACGGGGGCAACTATCTTTACCGCGGCACCTGTTTTCGGCGTAGAAATAGTCTGTATAGGCGATGATACTGGTTTGGGGGCAGCTGAGGCTTTTACAGCTTTAGCCGGTTTGTCTACTATTACTTTTATCTGGACTGGCACCATGTCGGGGATTATGGCTTTAGCTATCTTTTTATCCAGTTTACCGGCTGTTTGGCTGGGTTGTATGCGTTTAGTGTTTATTATCGGCGCAGTTGTTGATTGCCCGCAGTCAGTGCATACTTCACTGTACTCAGCTAGTCTACGCCCGCATTTCCTACAAAACGGCAATATATTCACTCTAATGCTTTTTAGAGGAAATTGGCGCGGGAGGCTTTAAACTTTAACCAAGATTCTCTGGTTCTTACCTGAATGTTTAAAGAGTCTCTTGGGGCTTTTTGGTGGTGGGTGGGCGATGACGAGTCTGGCCCCGCAGAATTGATGATGTGGATCTTGAGTGTGAGGTAGTGTTAATGGCAAGTTTCGGGTTCAGTCCTGAGCTAAACAGATGAGATGCTACCTAAGAGCCCACCTAATAAAAAAAGTTTCAATTAGTAAATGCGCGCCATGAACTTGAAAGTGATAAAAGTCTAGTCGAAAAAGGTTATTGATGCGTTTGCAAAATAGCGTTTTTTT
>Ga0123335_1000703_pt1:25000-57175 | contig 57175 bp, 58 predicted proteins | sample BiotimSIPDNA_2_FD_89707 | JGI IMG/M metagenome (GOLD analysis project Ga0123335, IMG submission 89707) | Anaerobic biogas reactor microbial communites from Washington, USA - Biogas_R2 time_0 SIP DNA | ecosystem: Engineered > Bioreactor > Anaerobic > Unclassified | place: Washington... | reverse complement strand
CCAGGAACAGGTACTGAATTAATTGAGTGGCCTTATATTGTATCTGAAGTCAGAAGATTAATTCCTGAAGTAAATGAATTAATTCAAAAGGGAGAAGAATTAAACAATTCTACTTCTGTAGATAAAAAATATATTGATGATTTATTTAGTTATATTAATGATGCAATTAAATTAAAATGTAAATTAATTAAAATTCATCCTTTTGATGATGGTAATGGTAGGACAATTCGTTGTTTCTTAAATAGATTATTTGAAACAGCAGGTATACCACCAGTTTATATTAAAGAGAAAGAAAGAACTGAATATCATAAAGCTATGAATTTAGCTAATTGTGAAGGTAATTATCAAGATATAATTCAATTCTATTATTATAAGATATGTGATTCTATCGTTGAATTAGATATTAATGAACAATTAAAAGATGAAAAATATAGTCAACAAGAAATATCAAGTAAAAAAAAGTAGTCATAAAAATGACTACTTTTTAATTTGTTGTATAATTATTTTAATGATAAAGAGCAAAAAAAGTCGAGAAAAAATTTAGTAATAAATATATGATGTGTTTGTGAGGTATAAAAGGATGAGAGAACAAATTGCTGCCGTTGTCCGTATGCAAGAATATATTGAGAATTATTTAACTGTATTAGAAAGTATAACATGTTGTGCTATAGCAGCTCAAAGCAAATTAATGCTTACTATTGAAAAATTCAATGAAATTATTGAAAACAACCGAAAAATACTAAAATAATATATCTAATACGATAGATAATGTTGTATAATATATAATATATTGATAATAGAGGTGTAATTATGAAGTGTAAAAACTGTGGAACTGAGAATTTAGTTGGTACTGAGAAATGTACTAATTGTGGTTTTGTTTTCAATCAAAAAAATAAAAAGAAAAATGGAATAATAATATTTTTAATAATATTACTAATTTTGATTGGAGCATTTATTTTTTGGAAAGAAAAAATAAATAAATTTAAAGACCCGTTTACAGAAGTAAATATGAAATTGCCAATAGATATTATATCTAATAGAGTATATGAAGAAAAAGAAACTATTAGCGGTATCTTAGAAGAAGAATATAAGAGTGAAAGAATAAATGCTGATAAATATATAAAAGAATTAGCATATTCTTTTTATGATTATGATAAATTGGATTATAAATATAAAAATTCTGGAAGTGGATTAATAGATCCAAATTATTTAATAGAAAAAGCTGCAGCTGTAGCAGATTCTTTAAGTCCTGAAACTGCTAGATATATTATTAGTAAAATTTCTTTAGCAGATGTTAAATGGGATGTAAAAAGTGGTACATCAGGAATAAATAATTTTGATCAATCAATTGTACCTTTAATATCAGAACAGAATGATTTAAGTAAATTAAGTAAAGCAGTTTTATCATCTAATGGTAATTTTATAATTTATTATACCACTTCAGGTGCTAACGCTATTAAAGATAGTGATGCTACAAAAATAGCTGATCATTTAGAAAACACAGTTAAAGCTTATGAAGACTCATTTGGTTTCAAATTTACTTATACTGCTAAATTAGAAGAATGGTTGGTAGGTGAAATAGCAGAAGTGATTTCTTTTAGAGCATATCAAGAAGCTACTACGAAAGCTGAAAAAGTGTTGAAAGATAATAATATAAATATAGATTATATGAAAACAGCAATGCCTGTTTTCATTATTGATACTAATGATGAAAGAACTTTAGGATATTATATAAGTCCATCTTTAGATCTTTTTGAAAAAATTATGATGAGACTTTTTGGTTATGAGGAAGCAGCCATTGAAAATATGTTAACTACTTATTCCTTTCCATACTTTACAGTAAGTTCTAAAATTTCTAATTTTGATGATGCAAAATTAGTTATATCTCATGAGTTATTTCATCACTATGAAGGTTATAATATTTGTGGTAATGGTGATTTTGTTAAATGTGCAAGTGGTAATTTTACAACTGAAACAATGGCTAATTTTGCAGCAGTTGTTACTTCTGACATTAATAAAACCGATACAGTTATAAATGATCATGCTAGACATTTTATAGCAAATTCTTCAACAAGCCTTGATAAAATTGGTGTAAAAGGTGATGACGATAGTGAAGCTGGTTATAATGGTTTTGTTTTTGCACTAAATTATGCAGAAACTGTTAAAAATGGAAGGGATTATTTATTTAATTCATTAAAAACAACTGAACCATTAAAGTTTTTAGCTGAATCTGCTGGAGCAGATTATAAAAAAGTAATGATTTTAACTGGCAAAAGAAATTTGACTGCTGATTATTCAAATAAAATTGCCATTGCAAAAGTTAATGGTGTAATGAATTACCCTCAAAATTATAGACTATTAGACTCTACAGACCAAACAATTGATTTGTTAAGTAACTATTCAAGTTTTCAATATTTCTATGTTGATCCTAGTACATATAAGCAACAATCACAAATAATTTTTAAAAATAAGTCAACAGATTTATCTTTATTATTGTTTGTTAAAGAGAATGGGACTTATAAATATTTATATACTCATGAATTTAATAAGGATTTTGTTATTAATGTAGAAGATTTTAGATTATATAAGGAAGTTGTTTTTGGCCTTGTTAATACTAGTTATCTTAATAATGTTGATTATACTATTGAAGTTAAAGAAACAGGAAAATTACAACCTACTGTGACTGCTAAAGGACTAAAATTAGATAATTTAGATGATTCAATCAAGAATAGTTCTAGTGCTAGTTGTTATAAGTCTAAAGAAAGTGATAATTTTTATACAATTAATCAAATGATGGTTGGATTTGATAGTGAAGATATTTTAAATGAACTTTATGCTAAAGTAACTTTAAAAATAAAAGATGTAGAAAAAGACAATCCATTATTTCCACTTACACAAAAAATGGTTTCTGGTTTATTACAATTATTTGTTCAAGCATATAAAGAACAATTTAAATATTTTGATATTATTACTAATGAAAGTGATTATGAATACAGTGTAACTATTAAAGTAAATAAAAATTTTTATGACACAATTAAAAGCAAATCAATGAATATTAAAATTGATTCTGAAGAAAAAGTTGATGTTATAAGAGGTCTATATGATGAAGGATATACTTGTGAATATCAAAAATAAATAAATATTTTTTGATTTGGAGGAGTCCTGTGAAAAATAATTAAGTGATTTTAAACCAATAGAGAAGTCATTATTGATGGTTTAAAGGTTTCTCATAATAAAAAAATTAAATTTTATTTTAATTTAAAACATTTGATGATTTATTTTGATATTGAATATAAATATTAATATTAATAATAGTTGAAAATATTTATAAATAGTTTTATTATAGTTTTAGGAGGAAAAAATGAAAAAATTAAGTAAATTAATGTTGATGTTATTAGTTTGTTTTACTTTAACAGCATGTGGTTCAAATAACAAAGTTGTTAATGATGAAACAAATAACGATAGCAAAGAAACAGAACAAAAAGAAACTGTTAAAGGGACAACACCAGCTGATTCATATAGTGCTTATTTAGAAATGAAAAGTAAAGCTATTGAGAATTTAACTGATAATATTCCAGAAGAAAATTATGTTTTACCAATGGAATTATTAGGATTCACAATGGTAGATTTAACTATGATTCCTGTAACTTTTTGTGGTTTAGATGAAGTTGAAAGAAGTGGACTTGCATTTTTATATAATAATTTTACATATGATTATAAAGATAATAAATGTATTTTAACTTTTGAAGATGAAGAAGCTGCTAAAACTAGATATGAAACAATGTTTGATTCTAAAAGAGATGCTATGCAAACTAAAGTGTTTGTAGATGACAAATTAACTTTTATCAATGAATATGTTAAAAATAAAAGTGGATATGCAGCTCAATATTATGTTGTTAATGAAGAAAGAAATGTAATTTATCGTACAATTTTTAAAGACAAATACATTATGACTGGTATTTATAATGATGTTACAGAAGAACCAGATTCTATTTATAATTCAAACAATAATATTGGAGAAGATTGGTTAAATAAAGGAAATAGCTGGTCTAAATATGCTGATGGAGTTTTTACAAGCAACAAATAAAATTGAGAGTTCGTTATACGAACTTTTTTATTTGTCTTAAAGGTGAAAATATAATATAATTATGATAATGAGAAGGTGAATCATGATTTGTTTTTTTATATCATTTATTATTATATTTTTATTTATAGTAAATGTTAGAATTGTACCTGAAAAAAAAGAATATATTGTTGAGAGATTAGGAAAATATAAAGTTACTTGGCAAAATGGAATTCATGTTAAAGTACCGTTTATTGATCGAATTATTGGAGTTATATCTTTAAAAGAAAAAATCAAAGGCTTTTCTCTATCTAAGATATTAACTAAAGATAATAAAGAGGTAATTATTGATTTGTTTGTGTATTTTAAAATAGAAAATTCTTTTAAATATTTTTATGAAAACGAGAACCCTTTATTGATTATTAACTTATTAATAGAAAATGAATTGAGGAATTTAGTTAGAAAAATTAAATCATCTAAAGTTTTTGATAAAAAAGATAAATTAGAAAACGGATTGATTGATTTAATTAAAAATGAAATGGAAAAATATGGAATACAATTTTTAAAAGCAGAAATAAAAAGTGTTACGGAGGTAGAAAGATGAAAAAAAATAAAGAGAAAGAAATAATAAAGACTGATCATAAAAAAATAATTATTTTTTTTGCAATTGTTTTAATCTTATTAATTGGTATAGGAACGTTTTTCTTTTTTAATATGAATTCTAATAAAAATAAATTTTTAAATTTAGTTAATAAAAAATATGATGAAATGATTGAAAAATTTAAAAATCCTCAAGATAATACGATAGGAATTGTTAAAGATGATGAAAGTTATGAATTAGGGATAGATTTAGATTTTAATATTGTTGCAGATTTTAAAGACGAATCAATTATGCAAATTTTAACTTTTCTTGATAATTTTAAATTAAACTTAAAAGTTGGAATTAATTCTCAAGAAAAAGAAAGTTATATGTTGCTTAATAGCACTTATAAAGATAAAGAGTTTATTGCAATTAATTATTATGAAACAAAAAACGGTACTTATATATTGCTTCCAAAAGTATTTGATAAATATATAAAAGCAGAAAAAACAAAAATACCAAGTACGACAATAGTTTCATACGAAGACAATGAATATGTAACGAGAAAGCTGAAAGATTCATTATTAGGTGGCTTAAAAGAATCAGATTTCAGCTCTCATGTTGAAACTATTAAAATCAATGGTAAAAATTATAATGCTGAAAAATTATCACTAACACTTAATGAGGAAAGAATTGAAGCACTGTTAATTAAAGTAGTTAATGATTTAAAGAATGATAAAAAAACAATTGAATTGTTAGGTGATATTGATTCTGAACAAATGATTAAAGATATTAAAAAAGAAGTTGTTTTAAAAGAAAATATAAAATTTGATCTATTTGTTTATCAAGAGGAAATTATTCAAAGTGAAATAACAAACGGTACTAAAAAACTATTTAGATATCAATCAGAACTAAACAGTTCCAAACAAACTTTAAATTTTTATGTTGAAAACATTCCATTTATAACTTTGGAAATAGATAAAATTTCTGAAGAAAAAACTACTTATTCTTTAACTAGTTTAGGAGATGCTTTAACAGTGACAGGTTCAATTAATAATAAAAAAGAAATTATTGAAAATAACAAGGTATGGAAAGATAATCTTGATTTTAATTTCAAATTAAATTCTTTAGAAGAAACATTAGATTTTAGAATGAATGCTATTATAAATGTTGATACAGAAAAAGATATTGTTTTACCAACCATAACTAATTATGTTCGAGAAACAGAAATGACAAAAGAAGATAATTTAATTTTAGAAAATTATTTATTTGAAAAAATGATGTTAATAACAAATAAAAATCAGAAATAATTATATTTCTGATTTTTTTCCTTGATAACTATTTCTTTCAAATAATTCTTTATCAATTCCATTTAAAACGTTAACTTTTTTGACAATCCATTTTGGTTCAATTAAATCTTTAGTATCTGGATCTCCTGTTAAACGATGAATGACTATTTTAGGATTTAATCTTTCTAATTGATCACATACTAATGAAATATATTCTTTTTTGCTTAATAATTTAAATTTATTATTTTGATAATATGTTTCTAATTCAGTATCCTTTAAAATATGAAGCATATGTATCTTTAATCCTTGAATATCTAAAGTGTTTAAATAAGTAATTGTTTCTAACATCATTTTTTTAGATTCTCCAGGTAATCCATTAATAATATGAACAACAACTTCTATATTATTTTTTCTTAAATCTTCAACTGCTTTTTCAAAACAATTTAAATCATGACCTCTTTTAATTAATTTTAATGTTTTATCATGAATTGTTTGTAATCCTAATTCAACAGTTAAATTTGTTTTTTCATTTAATTCTTTTAAATATTTAATAATTTCATTAGAAAGACAATCTGGTCTAGTCCCAATCGTTAATCCCATAACATTTTCTTTAGATAAGACTAATTCATAAATCTTTCTTAATGTTTTTAAATCGCTATAAGTGTTTGTACTATATCCTAAGTAAGCGATATAAACTGCATCAGGCCATTTATTTTTAACAATTTTTACTTGTTCGTGATATTGTTCATCTAAAGATAAAGGATTAAAACTTTCATGACAATAAATACAAGGCTGTCCTTGATCTTTATTAGGGCAAGAAAAATGAGCATCTAAAGTAAGTTTAGCTACTTTTCTTTTATATTTATTTTTATAATAATAATTTAAAGTGTGATATCTTTTGTTATCAAAAGTATATAAAAAAGGATTCAAATTAATCACCTAATTAATTATATCATATTCGAAAAAAGATAGACAAAAAATGATTGATTAGGTATAATTGAAGTATATTGAGATTAAAAACAATGATGATAGAGTAGTAATAAAAATTATTTTGTCTAGAGAAAAGGTGTTTGGTGCAAACCTAAAAAATAACTTTATGAATTCACTATCTAGTTCATATGAGAATATGACGTTGCTCGCGTTAAGAGTTTGAGTGCACGTTATTGTGAATTAAGGTGGTACCGCGTTTAAACGTCCTTATTATTAAGGACGTTTTTATATAAGAGGAGGATAACATGAATTTAGAAACAGTAAAAAAAGAATTTATATCAGAATTAGGAAACGCTCAAGATTTAAATTCTTTAAATGAAATTAGAATTAATTATTTAGGTAAAAAAAGTGTTTTAACTGAATTAAGTAAAAATCTAGGTAATTTATCATTAGAAGAAAGAAAAGAACAAGGTGTTAAAATTAATGAACTTCGTAACTTCATTACTGAACAAATCGAATCATTAAAAGAAAGTTTAGAATTGACTAAAATTAATCAAACTTTAGAAAGTTCTAAAATTGATGTTACGCTTCCAGCATTTAAAATAAAACAAGGAAGTGCTCATCCTATTGAAAAGATAACTGAACAAATTGAGGAATTCTTTATTGCAATGGGTTATGATGTTGTTGAAGGACCAGAAGTAGAACAAGATTTATATAATTTTGAAATGTTAAACTTACCTAAAGGACATCCAGCTCGTGATGCTCAAGATACTTTTTATATTAAAGGAGACGAATTCTTATTGAGAAGTCAAACTTCTCCAGTTCAAGTTAGAACTATGTTAGCTAACAAAGAAAAAACAGCAATTAGAATTCTTTGTCCAGGAAAAACATATCGTCGAGACAATGATGATGCAAGTCATTCTCACAATTTTACTCAAATTGAAGGATTATTAGTCGATAAAAATATTTCCTTAGCAGATTTAAAAGGTACTTTTGATTTGTTAATGAAACATTTATTTGGAGAAAATCGTTTAACTCGTTTTCGTCCATCATATTATCCATTTACTGAACCATCAGTAGAAATGGATGTGTCTTGTTTCAACTGTCAACAAAAAGGCTGTAACATATGTAAAAATACTGGTTGGATAACGATAGGAGGAGCTGGAATGGTTCATCCTAATGTATTAAACATGTCTGGTTATGATAGTGAAAAATATACAGGTTTTGCTTTTGGTTTTGGAGCTGAAAGAATAGCTATGTTGAAATATGGAATTACTGATATTAGAACTTTCTATAATAATGATCTTCGATTTATCAGACAATTTGATCAAAGAGTAGGTGAAAATAATGAGAATTAGTTTAAATTGGCTTCGTGAATATGTAGATATCAAAGATATTTCTGTAGAGGAATTATCTGAAAAAATCACTAAAGCTGGAGTTAATGTTGAAAAGATTGAAAAAAATTCAATTAAAAATTTAGTAATTGGAAAAGTTTTAGAATGTCAAGATCATCCTGATTCAGACCATTTAAAAGTTTGCCAAGTTGATATTGGAACTGAACAATTACAAATTATTTGTGGTGCAAGTAATGTCGATAAAGATCAAAAAGTTATCGTTGCCAAAGAAGGAGCTTTTTTACCGGGAGAATTCTTAATTTCAAAAACAAAAATTCGTGGTATTGAATCTCAAGGAATGATTTGTGCTCTATTTGAATTAGGATTAGAAAACAAAGAAGAAAATTATGACAAAGGAATTCATGTTTTAAATGATAAAGCTCCAATTGGAGAAGATCCATTAGAATATTTAGGATTAAATGATGTAATATTCGAATTAGATTTAAATCCAAATCGTAGTGATTGCACTAATCATTTAGGTTTTGCTTATGAAGTCGCTACTATTTTAGATAAAGATGTGTCGTTGCCTGATTTAGAAGTACATGAAATAGAGGAATCAGCTAAGGATCAATTAGATATAAAAATTAACACTGATAAATGTCCATTATATACAGCTAAAATAGTTAAGAATGTTGAGATTAAAGAATCACCTGAGTTTATTCAAAAAAGATTACAAGCTTGTGGAATGAGACCAATTAATAATTTAGTTGATATTAGTAATTATGTTATGTTGGAATATGGACAACCATTACATTTTTTTGATGCTGATAAAATTAATAATGAAATAATAGTTCGTTTAGCAGAAGAAAAAGAAGAAGTTATTACTTTAGATAAAAAATTACAATCACTTCAATCAAATGATATTGTTATTTCAAACGAAAAAGAAGTTTTAGCAATTGCAGGAGTTATGGGGGGATTAAATAGTTCTATTGATGAAAATACAAAAAACATCATTATTGAAAGTGCTTTATTTGATTCTTATTCAGTTCGCTATACATCACTTCGTTTAGATTTAAGAAGTGAAGCATCATTGCGATTTGAAAAACCATTAAATCACGAATATACTCATCAAGCTTTATTGAGAGCTTGTCATCTTTTAGAAAAATATGCAGCAGGAGAAGTTTTAAAAGACGAAGTTGTTGTCGATAATTTAGAAAAAGAATCTAAAGTTTTAGAAATTTCTCAAACTGAAATAAATAGTTTGTTAGGAATGAGCTTATCGATAGAAGAAATAAGTTCTATTTTTAAAAGATTAAGTTTTAAAGTTAAAGAAAAAGATACTATGTTTATAGTAGAGGTTCCTAATCGAGCTTTAGATATTAAATTAAAAGCTGATTTAATTGAAGAAATAGGTAGAATTTATGGTTATGAAAATATTGTTAGCAAATTACCAATGCAACCTATTAAAGTAGGAGGATATCAACCAAAGATTGCTTTTCGTAAAGATATTTCAAAAAGAATGAGAAGTTTAGGTTTAGATGAAGTTCGTACTTATACATTGATTAGTGATGAAGAAGCTTTAACTTTTAACCAAGAAAAAGATAGTTTAATTAAGGTTTTATCACCAATGAGTAGTGATCGAACAACCCTTAGACAAAGTGTTTTGCCTTCATTATTAAAAACAATTGAATATAATTTATCGCGTCAAGTTAAAGATATTAATATTTATGAAATTAGTAATGTTTATTTTAAAGAAAAAGATACTTATTGTGAAGAATTAAAATTAGGATTAGTAATGAGTGGAAATTATTCAGATAATTTATGGCAAGGTAAAAAAGGCGAAGTAGATTATTATGTAATTAAAGGTATTGTTGAAAATTTGTTAAATCACTTGGGATTTAGTGGACGTTTTAGTTTTAAAGCGGATAGTTTATCAAAAGAATTTAATCCTTATATGAGTTCAAGAATATTAATTGATAATCAAGAAGTAGGTTTTATAGGTTGTATTCATCCTAATTTAAGTAAAAACCCTCTATATTTAGGAGAATTAAGTTTAGAAAAGATTTATACAATTAAACCAAAAGAATTTAAATATCATGAAATATCTAAGTTTCCAAACATTATTAAAGATGCAGCTTTTATTTTTGATAAAGAAATAACAGCTGATACAATAATAGAAACAATTAAAAAAGTAGATCAAAAGATATTAAAAGATATTCAAATTTTTGATTATTATCAAGGAGAGAAACTTTCTAATGATAAAAAATCAATTGCTTTATCATTTATTTTTGAAGATAATCAAAGGACGTTAACTGATGATGAAGTTATGATCGTTTTTAATCAAATAATTCAAGTTGTTACTGAAGAATTAAAGGGTGAATTAAGAAACAAATAATTTTATTTATTTTCTAATTGGTTTATGATATAATTAATTTATAAAAATAAGGAGGAAAAAAGATGGAACCAATTTATATTGTGTTAATAGTTATAGGAGTTATTTTATTTTTAATCATTTCATTTTTAATTAAAGAATTTAATGGTTTAACAAAATTAAGAAACCGTGTTGAAGATCAATGGGCACAAATTGATGTTCAATTAAAGAAAAGATTTGATTTAATTCCAAATCTTGTAGAAACAGTTAAAGGATATGCTAAACACGAGAAACAAACATTTGAAGATGTTATTAAAGCTCGTAATAGTTTTACAGCAGCTGGAACACCTGAAGGTGAAATTAAAGCGTCTGGAGAACTTACTCAAGCTTTAGGAAAGTTATTTGCTTTAGCAGAAGCTTATCCAGAATTAAAAGCTAACGAGAATTTTAAACAAATGCAAATTGATTTAAAAGATATTGAAGAAAAAATTGCATATGCTCGTCAATTTTATAATGATGCAGTTTTAACTTATAAAAACAAGAGAGAAATGTTCCCTTCAAATATTGTAGCTGGAATGTTCAATTTTGTTCCAAAACCTTTCTTCGAAGCTAGTGATAGCGAAAGAGAAGTTCAAAAAGTTTCATTTGAATAAAACTTGAGTTTCTCAAGTTTTTTTAAGGAGAGATAACAATGAGTAGAAAAATAATTTTTACAATTTTATTAAGTTTTATTTTTTTCTTATGCCCAACTTTAGTAAGTGCTAACACATCTGAAGTTTATCTAATAGAAGCTCAAATAACTTCAGAAGGGCATATGAAAGTCAAAGAATTAATTTCTCTTAAAGGAGATTATAATGGATTTGAATTCATTAAACCTTATGGTTCTGTTCAATTTCAAACTTTTAACGGAATATTAGATGTGTTTGATGGTTCCAGTCAATTATATAATGCTACTGAGATAAAAGATGTTAAAGTTTATGATGCAATCTTAAAAAACAATTCAGGCAATTATGAATATACTTTGAATAAAGAATTTACCAAAGTTTCTTTTGCAAATAAAGGAGATTATGGTGTTTATACTCAAAGTTCTACTTCATATAAGGAAAAATTTTTAATTTATAATAATACAAAAAATGCTTTTTATCTTGAATATACTGTTTATGATGCGGTTATTGTTCATGATGATTATGCAGAATTATATTGGCCCTTTATTGAAGATGGATTTACTGAATCAGTAGATGAAATAATCATTAAAGTTTTATTACCAGATAATTCTCAATTTTTAAGAACTTGGGCTCATGGACAAATTACTGGAGAAATCGATCCTAAAGGTGATCATGTTATAGCAAAGGTTTCGGATTATGCACCTAATACTCTTCTTGATGTTAGAGTTTTATTTGATAAAGATTTAGTTATTAATGCTAAGAAAAAGAGCAACACAATTGTTTTAGATAAAATTGTTGCTATTGAAACTCAGTTAGCTGAAGAAACAAATAAACTAAGAGAAACAGCTCAAGAAGAAGAAAAAAGGCTGGTATTTTTATTGGGATTTATTTGTATAATTAACATCGGTATTTTTGTTTTTACTTATATAAAAAAAGATCGAGAATTAAAACCTAAATTTAATTTAGAATATTATCGAGAAATTAATCAAGAATACGGACCAGAAATTGTTGAATATTTATTTAAACATAATATTACAACCAATGCTTTATCTGGTTCAATCTTAAATATTATTTATAAAAAAGCTTTTGTTTTAGAAGAACAAAGAATCGAAAAGAAAAAAGAATATATTTTAAATTTAAATTCTGAAAACAAAGAGAAACTATCATCTGAAGAAAAGTATATTTATGAGTGGTTCGAACGAGATTTTTCTGAAAACAATATTGTATCTTTCGAAAAAATAAAACAGGCTTCAAAAAGTTTGAGTTCTGCTGAAGAATTTTCCAAAAATTATAGAGCTTGGGAAAAAATTGTTTTAAAAAATAGTAAAGATCAAAAGTTTTTTGTTGAGCAAAATGGATATAAGACTTTTATCACAGTATATGCTGTGATAGTTATAGTTTTTCTTTTACAATTGTTTGAAAAATTAGAAGGTAATTATGTTTTAATTGGAGCATTAATATCTACAATTGTTCTCTTTATTTATGTTTGGTCTGTATCAAAAAAGACTGAAAGAGGAATCGAACATTATACGCAATGGAAAGCTTTTAAGAAATTCTTATTAGATTTTGGTCGCTTTGATGAAAAAGAATTACCAGAGATAGTATTATGGGATTTATATTTAGTATATGCGACAGTTTTAGGAATAGCTGATAAAGTTAGTAAAAGTATGGAAATCAAAATTAAACAATTAAATGAAACAAACCCAGATTTAGGTAACGTATTAATAACTAATATGTATTTAAATACAATGTTTACTTCAAATTTATCAAAAACTATTTCAAACGTTAAGACTCAATCTGTAAGTAAGATAGCATCATCTCGCAGTTCATCTGGAGGAGGTTTCGGTGGAGGTTTCTCTGGCGGAGGCTTCGGTGGTGGCGGAGGCTTCGGTGGCGGCGGAGGAGGTCGTTTTTAACGAAAAAATTATTAGGCTTTACTCTTTTAATCGCTTTAATTGTTGTAGGAGTTCTTATTTATGATGAATATCAGAAAGCAAATGAATTTAGTGATATTCAACCTAAAGCAACTTATAAAGAATATAAAATTTATGATTTAGTAGAATCAAGATCATTAATGTGTGCTGAGGCAGTAGAAATATTAGGAGTAAGTGAAGGTTATTCATATTATTTACCTTGTATTAAAAGTGGTAAAATTATGTTTGTAAGTTCTCAAGAAAAAATAACTTTAATTGTTGCTTTAAACAATAAAATAATTACTCTTGAAGAATTATACGAATTAAAAATTGTCGAAAGGCAATTAGGAGGTTTTTAACAGATATATCTTATATCTGTTTTTTTTGTTATAATAAGAGAGGAAGTGATCAAATGAAAAAAGTAATTTTAATCGATGGAAACAATTTGTTATTTAGAAGTTATTATGCTACTGCTTATTCAGGTAACATGATGAAAAACTCTAAAGGCTTTCCAACTAATGCATTATATGGTTTTATTAATATGATAAATAAAATAATTAACGAAGAAAAACCTAGTTATATAGCTGTAGCGTTAGATAAAGGTAAAACTTTTCGTCATGATGAATATAGTGAATATAAAGCTGGAAGAATTGAAGCGCCCGATGAATTAAAATCTCAAATAGGTGTTGCTAAAACATTGTTAGATTATTTAGGTATTAAGTATTTTGAAGCTGTAGGATATGAAGCTGATGATATAATTGGTACTTTTTCTCAAATGATTACTAATTCAAATGATTATGAAGGATTAATTGTCAGTAGTGATAAAGATTTATTACAATTAATTAGTAATAAAGTTATTGTTAAATTATTAAAAACTAAAGAATCTTTATTAATGGATAGAGCTACTTTTGAAAAAGAATATGGAATTTCTCCAATAAAAATAATTGATTTAAAGAGTTTACAAGGAGATAGTTCTGATAATATTCCTGGAGTCAAAGGAATAGGAGAAAAAACAGCTTTAAAGTTATTGCAAGATTATCAAAGTTTAGAAAATATTTATGTTAATATTGAAGAAATAAAAGGTAAATTAAAGGATAAACTTTTAGATGGGAAAGAATCAGCTTTTATGTCTAAACAGTTAGCGACTATTTATAAAGAAGTTCCTAATTTAGGAACAATTGAATCTTTAAAATATTTAGGTCCTAACGAAGAAAAATTATATAATTTATATGAAGAATTAGAATTTTATTCTTTTTTAAAAAAGAAAAAAACAGTAAAATCATCAGATATTGATTATAAAACAATTGATGATTTATCTAATCTTCACGATCCCTCAGCTTTCTATTTAGAAGTTGATAATAAGAATTATCATTTAGGTAAAATATTAGGTATGGGAATTTATAATGAGTCAGGCGGTTATTTTGTGTCTGCAGATAAGTTATCAAAGTCATCTAAATTTTTATCTGAAATTGAAAAATATACTTATGATTCAAAAAAATCTTTAGTAGTTTTAAGTGATAAAATAGATAACATTAAATTTGACACTTTTTTAGCAGCTTATTTATTAAATTATAATATTAAAGATGATATTGCTTATTTAGCAAATCAATTGGGTTATAACATTCCTTTTTATGAGGATATATTAAACAAAGGTGATATTGATCAAAAGTTATTAGAAAAAAGTTGTGTTTTAAAAGCTAAATTTATTTATGAATCAAAACAAAGATTTGAAGAAGAAATGCAACAAGAAGAATGTTATTCTTTATTTAAAGAGATAGAAATGCCTTTGAGTATTGTTTTAGCAGATATGGAAAAAACTGGTATTAAGGTTGATAAAAACTTTTTATTAGATATGCAAGAAGAGATTGCAATCAAAATTGAATTGTTAGAAAAAGATATTTACAATTTAGCAGGAGAAGTTTTTAACATTTCTTCACCAAAACAATTAGGAGAGATTTTATTTAATAAATTAAAAATAATTTCTAAAGGAAAAGGTAGCAAAGCATTGTCGACTAGTCGTGATGTTTTGAAGAAAAATATCGATAATCATCCAATCATACAAATGTTATTAGAACATCGCATGTTATCTAAAATAAAAGGAACTTATGTTATTGGGATGATTGATTATATTTTAGATGATGGAAAAATTCATACAATTTTTAATCAAACTTTAACGAGAACAGGAAGACTATCGTCTTCTGATCCGAATTTACAAAATATTCCAATTCGTTATGAGTATGGAAAATTAATTAGAAAAGCATTTTTACCTTCGGTTGGTAATTTATTAATGAGTTCTGATTATTCTCAAATAGAGCTTCGTGTCTTTGCTCATATGTCTCAAGATTCTAATTTGATTAAAGCTTATCAAGATAATGAAGATATTCATGCTCAAACTGCAATGAAAATCTTCGATATTAAAGAAAACGAAGTTACTAGTACAATGCGTAGAAAAGCTAAGGCTGTTAACTTTGGAATCTTATATGGAATTAGCAGCTTTGGCTTATCAGAGGATTTAGATATTGATTTTAATGAAGCGAAGAAGTTTATCAATAAGTATTTTGAAACTTTTCCTGGAGTTAAAAAATATATGGATCAATTAATTAAAGATGCGTATGCTGATGGATATGTTAAAACATTATTTAATCGTAAACGTATTATTGATGAATTAACTAATAAAAATTATCTGATTAGACAACAAGGAGAAAGAATAGCTTTAAATACACCAATTCAAGGAACTAGTGCTGATATAATAAAAAAAGCTATGATTGAGATTTATAATGAATTGAAATTTAAAAAAATGAAGAGTAAAATGCTGTTACAAGTTCACGATGAGTTAATTTTTGATTGTGTGCCTGAAGAAGAAAAACAATTAAAAAAACTGGTTGAAGAAATTATGGAGAATACTTATCAATTAGATGTACCATTACAAGCTGTAACAGCTATTGGAAAAAATTGGTATCATGCTAAATAGTGTCAAACCATGTCAAAAGAAGTCTGTTTTGATTGCAGACTTCTTTAAAATACTTTAATCTTAAATTAGGAGAGTGATAACATATGCTTTTACCATCAATTGATAAATTATTAACAATTGTTGATTCAAAGTTTACTTTGGTAACGATTATATCAAGACGTTCAAGAGAAATAACTAAAACGGGATACTCACAAATTAATCATAAAGATTTAAAGTCAGTAACCTCTTTAGGAAAAGCTTTGGAAGAAGTAGCTGAAGGCTTAATATTAGTAAAATAGTATTAAGCTTTTTTTGTGTTATAATATGAAACAGAGGTGATTAAATGAAAATTGAATCTTTTAAAAAGATGTCTAAAAATAAGTATAAATTAATTTTTTCAGATCAAAGTTTTTTAACTGTTTATGAAGATATAATAGTTAAAAATAATTTGTTAATAAATAAAGATATTGATTTAGAAAAAATTAAAAAAGAAAATAATGAAATAGATATTTATTATCAAGCTTTAAGTTATTTAAATAAAAAAATGCGTTCTACTTTTGAATTGAAAAAGTATTTAAATAAAAAAGATTATAATTCTAAATTAATTACGGATACTATTAATAAATTAACCCAAGAAGGATATTTGAACGATTTAAAATATGCTCAAGCTTTTGTTAATGATCGAGTTAATTTAAGTAATGATGGCCCAGACAAAATAAAAAAAGATTTAGAGTCTCATCAAATTGATTTAAAAATAATAGAAGAAATTATAAGTCAAATTAAACCTCAAGATTTAGAGGAAAAAATTAACAGAATTATTTCTAAAAATTTAAAATTAAACAAAAAATACAATGGTCAAGTTTTAAAAATGAAAATTTTAAATAAGTTCATTAATTTAGGCTATAATATGAATCAAGTTATTTCTTTGTTGGAAAATTATAATTTGAATGATCAGCTAGATATTCAAAAAGATTATGATAAATTATTTAAAAAATATCAATCTAAATATGATAATTATAAATTAAAAATGACTATCAAGCAAAAACTTTATCAAAAAGGTTATAATAGTCAAGATATAGAAAAAATAGAAAGGAATTAATCCTTTCTATTTTTAATTTAAACTTTTAATATATTGGTCATAAGCTTTTTTAAGTTCAGAATCTTGAATGTTTAATTTATATTCTTTTCTTAAATCAATTAAAGCTTTTGTTATATAATCAACTTCCTCTTGAGATTTTTCTTGAACTATATAATTAATAATTGATTCTTTTGAATCTTCTAAAGAAGCTTTTTCTTTAATATCAGTTACTATAATAATATGATAACCAAATTCCGATTTAACTGGTTCTTTAGAGTATTCTCCTTTTTTTAAATCATAAGCTCCTAAACGAAACGCTTCTGAATAATTAGCATCATTTTTATTAACCCAACCAATTACACCGCCATTAACAGCACTTCCTTGATCAGTCGAGTATTCTTTTGCTAGAGTACTAAAGTCTTCTTTAGCATCTAATTTTTTAATAATATCTTTAGCAGAATTAAAAGCTTTTTCTTCAGCTATTTGATAATCCTCATCACTCATATATTCAGATTCTTCTGGAGCAATTAAGATATGGCTTACATAATAATCTCCAACCGCTTTCTTTTCATAATAAGTATTTATTTCTTCATCTGTAATAATTTTCTTTAAATAATCATTTTTAGCAAGTTCTCTTTGATATTGTAATCCTAAATAATCATGTAGTTCACTTTCTGTATTGATTCCTAAATAAGTTTGTATATAAGATTCGAACTCATCACCTAATTGTTGTTTATAATAATTAACTTGAGAATCAACAACTGCTTTTATATCAGCTTTTGGATAAAGATCATTTAAAATTGAAGTATCAATTAAATCTATCAATACATTTATAGCGTATTTCGATTTCAGTTCTTGATATAAATTATCAGCAGTAATCGTTCCGTTTTTAGTTTTGACAACTACTTCTTCACCATTTTCTAATTTAGCAACTCCACAACCAGAAACTAATAAAATAATTAGTCCTAATCCAATTAATAATTTTTGTTTTTTCATTTTACCATCCTCTTTCTTACATTATAATTATATCATATTTTTAAAAATTTGATATAATTTCATCTGGTTTTTTTATATCTTTTTTTGAATAATTAGGAATCAAGTGAACATGATAATGTTTAATATCTTGCGATAAACCATTATTTTGAGCAATTGATAATCCTTCAATATTTAATTTTTCTTTTAATAAAGAATAAATTTTTGGAACAATATTACTATATATATAAGTAATTGTTTCTCGATCGATATCAAAAGCATCTTGATAGTGTTTTTTAGTTATTACTAAACAATGACCAGTACTTTTAGGATTAATATCGAAGACTACTTTTACGATATCATCTTCATAAATAGATAAAGAAGGAATTTCTCCTTTAATAATTTTACAAAATAAACAATGCATTTTTAACCTCCATTATTATTTTATCATATTTTTCTATTGTTGAATAATCAAAAGAACAATGATAAAATAATTAAAGAAATGAGATGAACAAAATGTTAGAAATAAATAAAATTACTGTTCAAGTAGATGATAAACAATTATTGAAAGATTTTTCATTGAAAATAGATAAAGGTTCTATTCATGTCATAATGGGACCTAATGGAAGTGGTAAATCAACTTTATCCAGAACTATTATGGGAGACCCTCGTTATCAATTGTTATCAGGTAAAATAATTTTTAATAATCAAGATTTACTTACATTAACTCCTGATCAAAGAGCTAGAGAAGGAATTTTTTTAGCGTTCCAAAATCCTTTAGAAATTACTGGTGTTTCTAATGCGGACTTTTTAAGAACTGCTTTAGGTATTAAACAATCTGGGAGTATTAATCTTTATGAATTTATCAAAAAAGCTGAAGAATATAGTTCGGATTTAAAAATAAAATCAGATCTTTTAAGTAGAGGATTAAACGTTGGATTTTCTGGAGGAGAAAAAAAGAAAAACGAAGTTTTACAATTAAAAATTTTAGAACCAAAGTTTTTAATTTTAGATGAAATTGATTCGGGGTTAGATATCGACAGTTTAAAATTAGTTTTTAAAAATATTAAAAATTATTTAAAGGATTATCCTGATACATCAGTTTTAATAATTACACATAATAATAAGATATTAAAATATTTAGTTCCTGATTACGTTCATATTATTAAAGCAGGTAAAATTGTTAGAACTGGAACTAGTGATTTAGGAGACTTATTAGAAACTGAAGGATATGAACAATTAGGTGATGAAGATGAAAATTTTAAGTAGTAATGAATTACCAATTGATTATCAAATAAATAAAGAAGAATTATTAATTAGAGCGAAAGAAAAACAAGAAATTTATTTGGAAAACGTTACTTGTTCTCGAATTAAAATTGAAGTTTTTGAAAACTCTCAAATTATTATTAGAGAAATAAAAGATGAAGATGTTAAACCATCTCAATATGATATTATCTTAAAAGAAAATTCTCAATTGAGTTATAATCGTTTTCACAAATTAAATAATTATCATGAAGATATTAACATTCATCTTAGTGGAGAAAAAAGCAAAATTATTTATAATGCTTCTTTTTTAATAACAGATCCTCACAATTGTTGTTTAAATATTTATCACGATTATCCTTTAACAACTAGTATAATTAATAATCATGGAGTAATATCAAAAGAAGGATATTTAGATTTAACAGTTAATGCTTATGTACCAAAAGGTAAAATAAAGAGTTATTTAAAACAAGAAAATAAAGTTATTTTTTTAGATGATAATAAAAGTGTTATTAAACCCAACTTACTTATTGAAGAAGACGATGTAGAAGCATTTCACGGAGCATCTCTAGGTAAATTTAATGATGAAGAAATTTTCTATTTACAAACGAGAGGTTTTGATAAAGATTCTGCGACTAAATTATTAGTTAGAGGTTTTTTATATAGTAATTTAGATTTTAAAGAAAATATGTTTTGTCGTATTAACAAGAATATTAGTGAAGAATAGAGGTGAGATAATGAATCGTAATGATTTTCCAATGTTAAATAAAGATTTAATATATTTTGACAATGCTGCAACAACTTTTAAACCTCAAATTGTTATTGATCGTATTAATAAATATTATATAAATCAAAGTGTTAATATTAATCGTTCAGATTATGATTTGAGTCAAGAATTATCTACTGAAATTGAAAAGATAAGAACTCAAGTAAAAAACTTTATTCATGCTGAAGATTCAAAAGAAATTATTTTCACTTCAGGGGGAACCCATTCATTAAATATGGTTGTCTTTGGTTTCTGTGCTAGTTATTTAAAACCTGGAGATGAAGTTTTAACTACGGAAACAGAACATGCTTCATTAGTGTTGCCTTTCTTTGAATTAGCTGAAACTAATCAAATAAAAGTTAATTATATTGATTTAGATAAAAACAATGAAGTTGTTTTAGAAAACGTTAAAAAAGCAATTACTCCTAAAACTAAAGTGATAGCTTTAGCCCACATTACTAATGTAATTGGTGACGTTCGTCCTTTACAAGAAATAATCGAATATGCTCATCTTCATAATATCTTAGTAATCATTGATGGAGCGCAAAGTATATCTCATTTAAAAGTAGATGTTAAACAATTAGATGTTGATTTTTATGCTTTTTCTGGGCATAAAATGATGGGGCCAACAGGAATTGGAATATTATATGGTAAATATAATTTATTAGAACAAATGAAACCTTTAATTTTAGGTGGTGGTGTTTCAGCTACCTTTCAAAAAGAAGGACAATATTTGTTGAAAAATATTCCTGAGAAATTTGAAGCTGGGACTCAAAATCTTAGTGGTATTCTTGGATTGGGTAGTGCTATTGAATATTTAGAAAAAAATAGAGATGAAGTTTATTTACAAAAACTGAAAAAATATGCTCTTTCTAAAATGAAAGAAATATCTCAAATTAAAATATATAACGAATATTCAAAAGGACCAATTATTATTTTTAATGTTAATAATGTTTTTAGTCAAGATACAGCTATTTATTTGAGCAAAAAAAAGATAGCGATTCGTTCTGGTAATCATTGTGCTAAATTATTAAATAACTTAGGTTTAAATAACACTTGTCGTTTGAGTTTATATTTTTATAATACAAAAGAAGAAATAGATTCTTTAATTAAAGCTTTAAATAATGAAAACATTTTAGAAGAATCATTGTAGGTGAAATATGAATAGTAATTTAAAAAGAGAAATAATTATTGAAAACAATTCTCATCCCTTTCATAAAGAAACTAAAGGAGAAGAATATATAAAAATCAATACCAGAAATGAATCTTGTATTGATAATATCAATTTGTTTCTTAAAACCGAAAATAACTTAATAGTTGATTTATATTTTGACGGAGAAGCTTGTGCTATTTCCACTTCAGTAACATCTATTATGATTAAAACTTTAATTGGAAAAACTTTAGATGAAGCTTTAGTGATTAGTGAAGAATTTGAAAAGATGATTAATGAACAAGAATATAATAAAAATATATTGGGTGAATTAAATGTTTATGACGAAATATATAAACAACCTAACCGAAAAAATTGTGCTATATTACCTTTTAAAGGCTTAAAACAAATAATAAAAAAAAGCGATTAAATTCGCTTTTTCTTTTTTTTAATTGAATCTTCATTACATTCTTTTATGATAGTAGAACCTAAATCTATGTTTCTCATTAAAATATCGTCATATTGTTTTCTTAATTCAGGTTTACTTAAGATTGAATTAACACAAGATATTTTTATTAAATAAGTTAATGTTGATTCATCAGTATGTAAACCAGCAGGTAAAAACTTTGCCATTAGTTCTTTAAATTTATCATTAATTTCTTGTTGAGAACAATTAGGTTTTAAATTCATAGCAGTATATAAATTTCCATAATTTCTAATTGAATTTTCAATTTTTTCATAATTTTCCATCAAATCACCTCATTAATTTAACTATATTATAAATAAAAAAATAGATAAGTCAAGTTAATAGGAAATTATTTTTTTTTATAGTATAATAATTTTGGTGATGACATGAAAAAATTAAAGTCAACTTTAATTGATAAGGTTTCTTCTTTTAAACAAGAACCTTTATTTATGAAACATATAAGAATTAAAGCTTTAAAAAGTTTTAATTCTTTAAATATGCCCAATTTTGGTCCGAAACTAAATATTGATTTTGATAAAATAAATTATTTTCATAAAGTAGATGATCAAGTTAACGATTGGGAAAAAATGAATTCTGATTTAAAGCAACCTTTTGAAGAACTGGGATTATTAAAAGCAGAAAAAGATTATTTGGGTGGAATAGGTGTTCAATATGAAAGCACTTCTATTTATCATAATATGTTATCTTATTTAGAAGAAAAGGGTGTTATCTTTGTTGATACTGATACTGCTTTAAAAAAATATCCAGAATTATTTAAAAAATATTTTAGTAAATTAATTCCAATTGGTGATAATAAATTTAGTGATCTCAACACTGCTTTTTGGAGTGGGGGAGCATTTATTTATGTCCCTAAAGGAGTTAAATTAGATCGCCCTTTACAAAGTTATTTTTGGATTAATAATCAAAATTTCGGTCAATTTGAAAGAACGATTATAATTGTTGATGAAGGAGCAGAATTAGAATATATTGAAGGATGTACAGCTAGAAAAGAAAGTGCTGGTTCACTTCATGCTGGTGTAGTTGAAATTTTTGTTCACAAGAATGCTAAATGTCGTTATACGACGATTCAAAATTGGTCTACAAATATATATAATTTAGTAACAAAAAGAGCATTAGTTGAAGAAGATGGTTTAATGGAATGGATCGATGGTAATATTGGTTCAAAAATTACTATGAAATATCCAGCTTGTATATTAAAGGGTAAGAATGCTCGAGGATTGTGCTTGTCTATCTCTTTAGCAGATAAAGATCAAATTCAAGATGCCGGAGCAAAAATGATTCATTTAGGGCCTAATACAAAAAGTAAGATAGTTTCTAAATCTATTGCTCGCAATGGTGGGAACGCTACTTATCGAGGAACTGTTCATATTAGTAAAGAAGCTGTTAATAGTATGAGTACTGTTAAATGCGATACATTTATTTTAGATTCATTATCGAAGAGCGATACTTTTCCCACCAATATTGTTTCAAATAAGTCTTCTCTTTTAGAACATGAAGCGACTGTTTCCAAAATAAGTGAAGATGAATTATTTTATTTAATGAGTAGAGGAATAGATGAGGAAAAAGCTAAAGAATTAATTATTTTAGGTTTTATTGAAGAGTTTAAATCAGAATTACCTCTAGAGTATGCTGTAGAATTAAACAATTTGTTAAAAAATAAATATTAAATTTTAGTAATTTTAATTAAAAAGTTTAAATCCAATCAGAAAAAAGATAGATAATTAAAAAAATGATTTTAAATAATTGTTTTTTTAATTCTAAATAAATCAAAAATAATCTTTTATACTTTTGCATTTATTTATTAATAATAATATTATTTTTTCGAAAGGAGAGATAATATGTTAAATCAATTTGTAATAGTAGGAAGATTAGTAAAAGATTCAGAACTTAGAGAAACAGAAACAGGGAAAAAGATTACTAATATTACTTTAGCGGTACCAAGAAGTTATAAAAATTCTAATGGAGAATATGATACTGATTTTATTAATTGTATTCTTTGGGAAGGTATAGCTCAAAATACAACAGAATATTGCAAAAAAGGTGACCTAATAGGTGTTAAAGGTAGAATTCAAAGTAGAACTGTTGAAAAAGATGAGAAAACTAATTATTTAACAGAAATGGTAGCAGAAAAGGTAACTTTTTTAAGTAGTAAAAAAGAAGAAAAAGCAGAGGAATAATCTGCTTTTTTGTGCTATAATTAATATGGTGATAGTATGGATTTAGTAGAACAAATTTATGGTAATGGGAAATTGCTAGTAAGAGCGATGGATTGGCCAACTTTGCAAAGAAATGGGAGTAATTTAGAATATAATTGTACAACTTGGGCTAATGAATTTGACTTACTATTAAATAAAAAATTGAGCAGTGCATCGACAACTTTAATTGTACCAAATGTAGGGGTGTCAACATATAAGAATATTGGATTTTTAATGAACGCTGATTTGGTAAATTGTTTTCATATAGGGATTTCTGATAGTGGAAGTAGCGGAAATATAGAAAATGGAGATTTTTTTGCAAATGCTTCTGATTTTAATAATATTAATGAGTTATCTAATTATATTAAAGAAAATAATTCGACTGCAATGAATGAAATAAATGTTGTGGCTATGCTTGATTCTGTGGTTGGATTGTTTCTTAATAAATGTGACAAATCACAATATCTTTTATCACAAGTGATTGTTGTTCAAAAAATGTTAAATAATATGCTAGGTATTGATTATCCTATATATTTATATGATTCAAAAAATGGAAGGATTGAAAAAATTGAATTAACAACAGAACTTCAAGAAGAAATAATATCTAGTCTAAAAACAAAAAATATTTTTTATTGGCCAGATGATTATAGTGAACCGGTTTTCGAATGTTTAGATAACATTAAATCTAAAATATTATAGTGATTACGGTCAATTTAAAATGATATTGTTTAAAAATATTTGTATCACTATTTACCATTAATCGGTGTTAAAGGTAGAATTCGAAGTAGAACTGTTGAAAAAGATGAGAAAACTAATTATTTAACAGAAATGGTAGCGGAAAAGGTGACTTTTTTAAGTAGTAAAAGAGAAGAGAAAGAGACTTAGAAAGTCTCTTTTTTTATGATATAATTTAATTAGGAAGTGAAAATATGGAAAAAACATATACATGGAATGAAATAAGAGAAAAATTAATTCAAGAATTAAAAATAATTTTTGCAAATGAAAATATAAATACTTTAACGGATTATGAAAAGAGAAAAATAATATTTGATTATTTATCGCAAAAAATATCATATGATTATAATAAGCTAGAAGCAATTCGAAACATAAAACTTGGAATCGTAAAAAGAATAGATAGAAATCTTAGAAAAGAGTTAATTGATACCATTATACTCAAAAAAGGTATTTGTAATTCAATTAGTCAGTATTATAAATTACTACTAGAATTAGTAGGTATAAAATCTTACTGTGTTGTATGTGATGATGGGACTGAAGTAAATCATCAATTAAATATTGTCGAAGATAGTATAACAGGTTATTACAGTTTTGATGATATAACAAGCGTAATAGTTAAAAGAGGTTCCAAAGAAGATTATTTTGATTATAATTTAGAAACTGCCTATAATCATTCTCAAGGTTTAAAAAATATTGAAGCATATGATCAACCATGGTTTGTTATTCCTGACGAGTTGATTTACTTTTATGTAAATAGAAATGATGTGCCAGATAATTTACAAGAGTTTCCGATAAATAAAATAGTTAAAAGCAATCAGACAAAGACAATATAAGTTAAGAATTTCTAATTTATATAATTTTAAGTATTAACAGTTATATATGTATCACCAAATAACATTAATTGGTGTTAAAGGTAGAATTCAAAGTAGAACTGTTGAAAAAGATGAAAAAACTAATTATTTAACAGAAATGGTAGCAGAAAAGGTAACTTTTTTAAGTAGTAAAAGAGAAGAGAAAGAGACTTAGAAAGTCTCTTTTTTTATGATATAATTATTTATCGTTAAAAACAAATAAGCATGTTAAAGAGTTAATTTATAATAATTTATCATATGATATGAATAAATATGTATATCTTCCTGATATAAATGTATAATAGTTATTGGCATATGTCAATAACTATGTTAATATGAATATGAAAGGAAGTGAGTGATATGCCAAGATTTGATGGAAAAGGTCCAAGAGGAGAAGGGCCTAGAACAGGTAGAGGTTTAGGAAATTGTCCAGATTCAAAAACTAACGATTCAAAAACAACAAGACCAAGAATGGGATTAGGACAAGGTCAAGGTCAAGGTCGTAGAAGCGGTAATAGAGGTAATTAATTATGCCAAGACCAAGAATGAGAAAAAGATTAGGACAAAAACCTAAATATAATGAGTTTGGACCCAAAGGAGTTAGCAATCAAAATTTTATTTATTTAAATTTAGAAGAATATGAAACAATCAAGTTAATTGATCAAGAACAAATGACACAAGAAGAGTGTGCAGCATCAATGGGAACAGCTAGAACTACTGTTCAAAAAATATATAGTGATGCTCGTCAAAAAATAGCATCTGCTTTAGTTAATGGATCAACTTTAATTATTGAAGGGATCGATTATCTTAAATAAAAAACCATGTAATTATATTTACATGGTTTTTAATAAAATAAATCATCGGGTTTTTTCTTAAAGATATCAGCTATTCTTTTAGCCATTTCATAAGTAAGAGTTCTTTGTTTGTTTTCAATTTGCCAATAAAATGTTTTGCTAATCTTTAATAGTTCGGCCATCTTTTGATAAGTATAACCAAATTCAGTTCTTATTTGTTTTAATTTTTCCATAAACACCATCCATCTTTATTATACTAAATTTTCTTTTTGTTAACAATTGTAAAAGTTACTATCTAGTTAACTTCAATATTTTTTTGTCTTTTATTTGTTAAATTGTTGTTAACGAATAGAGGTGAGAAACATGTTCTCTAGTCAAAGATTAAAATTATTACGAAAAGAAAAAGGTTTAACTCAAGAACAATTAGGTAAGTTATTAAATTTAACTAAAGTTTCAATCTGTGGATATGAAAAAGGTAAAAGAGTTCCAGATTTAGACACTTTTCAAGATATTGTTAAAATTTTTAATGTTTCAGCTGATTATTTATTAGGTAATGATTTAATTGGGAATATTATTAAAGATAAAGAAGAAAAATATATTGTATCTCTTTCTCAAGAGGATTGGAATTTTATTAGTGAATTGAAAAAACATCCAGATTTATATCGAGAAGTTATGTCTTCAGATAACAAAAGAATAATTGAATTGTTAAATAAATTATTAAAATAATAAAGTGAACTTTATTATTTTTTATTGTATAATATAATTGGTGATCATATGGATATTAAAAAGATAATAGAAAAGAAACAACAAACTCTTCCTTTAAATGAAGAGGAAATTAATTATGTTATAAATAATTATCTTAATAATAATATTTCTGATGAAGAAATGACATTGTTTTTAAAAGTAATCTGTAAATATGATATGAATGATGATGAAACTTTTTTATTAACTAAAGCGATGTTAAATACTGGCTATAGATTAGATTTATCTCAAATATCTAACAATATTGTTGATAAACATTCAACTGGTGGGATTGGAGATAACACTACTTTAATTATTCTTCCCATTATGGCAGCTTTAGGTATTAAGATGGCTAAGATGAGTGGTAGAGGTTTAGGTTTTACTGGAGGAACAGCTGATAAAGTTGAATCTATTCCAGGGTTTAAAGTTAATTTAACAGAATCAGAATTTTTAAATCAATTAAAAGACTTTGGCATAGTTTTAGCGACAACTAACAAGTCTTTAGCGCCTGCTGACAAGAAGATTTATGCATTGAGAGATGTAACTAATACAGTCTCTTCTATACCTTTAATAGTATCTAGTATTATGAGTAAAAAACTTGCTACTAATAGTAATAAAATAGTATTCGATGTAAAAGTAGGTAGAGGAGCTTTAATTAAAGATTTTAATTCAGGTCTTTTATTAGCGTCTAAATTAGTGAAAATTAGTAAAAGATTTGGTAAAGAAGCTCAAGCTTTAATAACTAATATGGATTATCCTTTAGGTAATAAAATAGGTAACAGTTTAGAAATAACTGAGGCGCTAGATATTTTATCTTTGAAGAAAATAAACAATTTAAGTTCTGTAGCGTTTATTTTGGCAAGTTTGCTTGTCAGCTTAAGTAAAGAGATTGATTATCAAATAGCTTATAAAATGGTAAGAGAATGTGTTGAATCTGGACAAGCTTATCATAAATTTTTAGAATTTGTTAAATATCAAGGTGGTCAAATTGATTTATTAAAAAGAGCTTCATTTGTTTTGGAGTATCGTGCTGAAATGAACGGTTATTTAAATGATATTGATGCTTTAAAAGTTGGAGAAGTAGTTAGAGAACTAGGAGCGGGTCGAAAACAACCAACTGATTCAATTGATCATACAGTTGGATTAGAAATAGTTGGAAAATTAGGGGATCATTATCAACAAGGGGATGTTCTTTGTTATGTTCATACTCAAAATCAATCTTTTGATTTATCTGTTTTAAAATCTATATTTTTATTAGAACAAGAAAAAAAGGATATTAATCCTTTAATTTATGGTTTAGTTGAAGACTAATTATTTTATGAATTCTAAATAATATTCTTCAAATGTTATTTTATTTTCATAAATATATGTGGCAACTTCAACCCCAACATAACGATAATGCCATGATTCAAACATATATCCAGTTATGTGAACTTTATCACTAGGATATCTTAGAATAAATCCATATTTATGAGCATTATCTTTTAACCACTTATATTCTTTAGTATAAACAAAAGCACTATTGCTAAGAGAATTTAAATCTAATGCTAAACCTGTTTGGTGTTCAGAATGCCCAGGACGAGCTGAATATGTATCAGCTTTTTTTATGCCATCGCGATTAGCATAATTATTATAGAGTTGATTTTGAGTGGCATAACTACGATAAGCTGAAACGACATTAACCATCATTCCTTGAGAAGTCATAGCTTTAGCCATTTTTTCAAAAGCTTCATTAACTTTTTTTCTAATAGTTCTCGTTTTTCCATTAGTATAAGCAGTATTAATTTTGACCAAATCATTAGGTTCATAATCTTTTGACAAAGCATAATATTTATTAGTTAAAATTAAATATTCATCTTTAAGATTAGATTTGTAATCAGTGGTGTAAAAAGGAATATCAAGATCTAGTTCGACATAAAGAACAGTTTCTTGATCGTTTAACTTTTCTTCTTTTTGATAATTTGAATAACGTTCTAAATTATTAAAATTAAAAAACTTTTGAAATATTAAGGTTGTTAAATTATCAATTTTATCTTTATTTGTAATCTCATCAATTTGTTCGTCGCTTAAAGTTTGATAAATTTGATTTATCTCTTTTGCTGAATAATTTAATTCTAATAGTTTATTAATTTTTAAAATAAAGTTTTCATTATTAACATAAGTTATCTCTAAATAATTATCAAAAAATTTATCTTTATATTCTTTTTGATTACAAGCTTCATTTATAGTTGGAGAATAGATTTGCTTTTCTATTAAATATTGATCACGTTTATTACTTATAATTTCCTCTGTACAAGCTTTTTGATAACTTAATTGATAAAGACTTCTTTGTGTTTCAGTTGTAGTTAAATAGTAAACTATTTTTGGTGAAACAAAGAAAACAATTATCATCAAAACTAGAGTTATAAAGACTTTTTTGAAATTCAATTTTTTCTTTTTCATAAGCACTTCCTTTTTTTCATTATAAAACAATTGAAAGCTATTATCAAATAAAAAAAGATGTGTTATAATCGAAATGGTGAATCATATGAACAATAGAAAACAAAGAAGACAAGATCAATATAAATATAAAAAGCAAATTGAAGTAGAAGAGACAAAACCTAATCCTATTTTAATAATTATAGGAATGTTGGTAGTTTTTATTTCTTTTTATTTTATAACTGATTTTATTGTTCCTAAACCAATTGCTTTGGAGCCAGGACCAAAATCAGTCTTTATTCAATATGAAGAGATTTTAGCGGGATCAATTTTTAATTTAAATCAATCATCATATTATGTGCTGTTTTATGACAAAGATAAGTTTTATCAAACAGAACTAAACAATTTGATTTCAAATTATAAATCAAAAAACCAATTACCTTTATATTTAGTAGATTTAAGTAATGGCTTAAACAAGAATTATTTATCTGAAGAAAGCAACAGCAATGCTCAAGTTGCATCAGAATTAAAAATAAAAGATTTAACTTTAATTAAGATTAGAAATAAGAAAAACATTTTATATATAGAAAGTATTAATAAGATAAAAACAGAATTAGGAGTTGAAATTTAAAATGATAAAAAATATTTTTAGAAAAAAAGAAAAAGTAGAAAAAAAGAAACTACCTATTAAATTAATGATAGGTGTAGCTTTAATTACGATGATTGGTATAGCTGCCGGATCTATTACAACTTATTTTTTAATGGAAAAAGAAATAGCTTTAGATAATTGTCTTGAGGAAGCAAAAATACCAGAGATTAATGAAGCTTATCAATATATTATAGATGATTATTATGAAGAAGTAGATAAAGATGAATTGATTGATGCCGCTATTAAGGGGATGACTTCGATTTTAGATACTCATTCATCTTATATGGATCCAGAAGAAACGACTTTATTTAATGAATTGATGACTGGTTCTTATCGAGGAGTTGGAATTGAGTTTAATAAAATAGATGATCAACATACTGTTTTAGGTATTATAGCTAAAAGTCCGGCTTCTAAGGTGGATTTAAGAGTGGGAGATATTATATATAAATTAGATGGTGTAGATTATTCTGATAAAACCACAACAGAATTATCCAGTTATATTAAGACTAATCATAAAACGGATGTTTTAATTACGATTAAAAGAAATAATGAAGAAAAAGAAATTAAAGTTACTAAAGCTATTGTTGTTTTACCAAGTCTTGAAAGTGAAGTTTTAAAAAGTGGGACTAAAAAAATCGGTTATTTGAAAATATCTGTTTTTGCAGATAATACATCTGATCAATTTGAAGAAGAGTTATTAAAATTAGAAAAAGAGAAAATCAGTGGTCTTATTATCGATGTTAGAGGTAATGGTGGAGGATATTTACATGCTGCTAACAAGATGATGGAATTGTTTTTACAACCAGGGAAAATAATTTATGAAATGCAAACTCAAAAAGATGTGGACTTATATAAAGCTTTTTCTAACAAAAAGAGAAGTTATCCAATTGTTGTTTTAGTTAATGGAGCGAGTGCTTCAGCTTCTGAGATAATTGCAGCCGCTTTAAAAGAAAGTTATGGAGCGATATTAGTTGGAACTAAAACTTATGGAAAAGGAACCGTTCAACAAGCTAAAGTAATGAGTAATGGTGGATTAATTAAAATTACAACTAACAAATGGTTAACTCCAAGTGGTTTTTGTGTTGAAGGAGTTGGTTATAATCCTGATATTAACGTAGAATTAAGTGAAGAGTATTATAAAAATCCAATTCCAAAAAATGACAATCAATTGCAAAGAGCTTTAGAAGAATTGAAATAAAGTTGGTTTTTAGTTTATAATAATAATATGGAAAAGAATAATAAAATAATAAAAATTGGGGATAGTTTAAAAATTCATTCTTATAAACATGATGGAACTATTTATCGTAGTTGGGATCAAGCTGTAGTCTTAGATGTTAAACCTGATTATATTGTATTAGGTAATAAAAAAGTTTTAGTAATGGAAAAAGATGGTCGAACTTGGAGAACTAAGGAACCAGCTATTATTTTCTTTTATAAAAACAATTGGTTCAATATTATTTGTCAATTAAAAAAAAAGGGAATATATTACTATTGTAATATTGCTACTCCTTATATAGTTGAAGAATCAACTATTAAATATATTGATTATGATTTAGATTTGAGAATTTTTCCTGATGGTAAATATAAAATATTAGATCAAGGAGAATATGAACATCATCGTCATTTGATGAATTATTCAAATGAGATTAATCAGATAGTTAAAAATGAACTGAAAAAACTAATCTTATTATATAAGGAAAGAAAAGATTTGTTTGATCAAAAAATAGTGAGTGAATATCAAGAAAAAATTAAAGATTATTTTTAATCTTTTTTCTTTTATTTTCATTGTTTTACCTGATATTTTTGTCTAAAAATGATTTTTTTAAAAAAAAGTTGAAAAAAGTGGAAAAAGTTGTTGACACCTTTAGTTTATTTTGTTATATTTAATGTGCACTTCGAAAGAAGTCGCTGAATGATCTTTGAAAACTAAGCAAAATGTCAATTTTGAGTAGCTAGGTAACCAAACTTAATAATAAATAAT
>Ga0123335_1000703_pt1:0-22500 | contig 57175 bp, 58 predicted proteins | sample BiotimSIPDNA_2_FD_89707 | JGI IMG/M metagenome (GOLD analysis project Ga0123335, IMG submission 89707) | Anaerobic biogas reactor microbial communites from Washington, USA - Biogas_R2 time_0 SIP DNA | ecosystem: Engineered > Bioreactor > Anaerobic > Unclassified | place: Washington, USA... | reverse complement strand
TAGGGCGAGTTAGTATGGTGTCGTAGACCCGAAACCAAGTGATCTAGCCATGAGCAGGTTGAAGGTTGGGTAAAACCAATTGGAGGACCGAACCGATGTACCCGGAAACGTGCTCGGATGACTTGTGGCTAGCGGAGAAATTCCAATCGAACTTGGATATAGCTGGTTCTCCCCGAAATAGGTTTAGGCCTAGCCTCGAGATAATAGTTTATTGAAGGTAGAGCACTGAATAAATGATGGCTACACATAGTGGTACTGAATTTAATCAAACTCCGAATGTCAGTAAATGTTTCTCGGGAGTCAGCGTATGGGTGATAACGTCCATGCGCGAGAGGAAAAGAGTCCAGATCGCCAGTTAAGGTCCCAAAATTTATACTAAGTGGGAAAGGTTGTGGAGTTGTCAAAACAGCTAGGAGGTTTGCTTAGAAGCAGCAATCCTTTAAAGAGTGCGTAATAGCTCACTAGTCGAATGACACTGCGCCGAAGATGTACCGGGGCTAAGTATAATACCGAAACTGCGAATATAATTTTTTTAAATTATATGGTAGGGGAGCGTTCTAAGCGCGCAGAAGATAGATCGTGAGGACTATTGGAGTGCTTAGAAGTGAGAATGCCGGTGTGAGTAGCGCAAGATAGGTGAGAATCCTATCCACCGATTGACTAAGGGTTCCTGGGCCAGGTTCGTCCTCCCAGGGTAAGTCAGGACCTAAGATGAGGCTGAGAAGCGTAGTCGATGGACAACAGGTTGATATTCCTGTACCACTTATATAACAGATGGAATGACAAAGAAGGCTAGATTGAGCCAGTTATTGGATTCTGGTCTAAGCACAAAGACTGATATATTGGCAAATCCGTATATCGTTCAGTTGAAGTGTGATGGCGAAGAAAACTTCGGTTTTTTAAGTCGATTGAAGCCAAGCTTTCAAGAAAAGTTTCTATGGTTAATTATATAAGTGCCTGTACCGAGAACCGACACAGGTAGTCAAGAAGAGAATTCTAAGGTGAGCGAGAGAACTATGGTTAAGGAACTCGGCAAAATGACCCCGTAACTTAGGGATAAGGGGTGGTCTAGAGATAGACCCACAGTAAAGAGTCCCAGGCAACTGTTTACCAAAAACACAGGTCTCTGCTAAGTCGTAAGACGAAGTATAGGGGCTGACGCCTGCCCGGTGCTGGAAGGTTAAGAGGAGAGCTTAGTGTATGAAGTGATTCATTATTACAAAGGTTTGAATTGAAGCCCCAGTGAACGGCGGCCGTAACTATAACGGTCCTAAGGTAGCGAAATTCCTTGTCAGGTAAGTTCTGACCCGCACGAATGGCGTAATGATCTGGGAGCTGTCTCAACCATAGGCTCGGTGAAATCTTAATACCTGTGAAAATGCAGGTTACCCGCGACAGGACGGAAAGACCCCGTGGAGCTTTACTGCAGTTTGACATTGAAATTTGATTTGTTATGTAGAGGATAGGTGGGAAACTTTGAAGCTAGGACGCCAGTTTTAGTGGAGTTAACCTTGGAATACCACCCTTAACAATTTGGGTTTCTAACCTCGAGCCATGATCTGGTTCAGGAACAGTGTCTGATGGGCAGTTTGACTGGGGCGGTCGCCTCCCAAAAAGTAACGGAGGCGCTCAATGGTTCCCTCAGAATGGTTGGAAATCATTCGTAGAGTGTAAAGATATAAGGGAGCTTGACTGCGAGACTTACAAGTCAAGCAGGTGCGAAAGCAGGACTTAGTGATCAGGCGATTCAGAATGGAATGGTCGTCGCTTAACGGATAAAAGTTACCCCGGGGATAACAGGCTTATACCACCCAATAGTTCATATAGACGGTGGTGTTTGGCACCTCGATGTCGGCTCGTCTCATCCTGGAGGTGGATTCGCTTCCAAGGGTTGGGCTGTTCGCCCATTAAAGAGGCACGCGAGCTGGGTTCAGAACGTCGTGAGACAGTTCGGTCCCTATCCGTCGTGGGCGTAGGAAAATTGAGGAGATCTGACCTTAGTACGAGAGGACCAGGTTGGACACACCTCTGGTGTATCTGTTGTCACGCCAGTGGCAGCGCAGAGTAGCTATGTGTGGAATAGATAATCGCTGAAAGCATCTAAGCGAGAAACTAACTTCGAGATGAGTTTTCCCATATTTTATATAGTAAGATCCCAGTAAGACTAACTGGTTGATAGGCTAGGAGTGGAAGCGTAGTGATACGTTGAGCGGACTAGTACTAATAGATCGAGGATTTAACCATATAACTAATTTGTTGAACCACATTATCATGTTTTCAGAGAATTATTTCTCTATTTGTATTGGTGACTATAGCGAAGTGGAATCACCTGTTCCCATTCCGAACACAGTAGTTAAGCACTTCAGCGCTGAAAATAGTGTAAGCGAAGATAGGACGTTGCCAATACTTTTTTTGTTTAATAAAGATACAAATGTATCTTTTTTTATTGTAAATATTTAATATAGTGATATAATATACGACTATATATGAGAGGAAATGTGTTATGAACGATTTGAATATTATAAAAAAATATTATGGTGAAAAAATGATGCATATGTGTCGTAGTTTCTTTCCTACTTTACTAGAAATACCCGGGTTATTATCAAAAATAATGTTAGATAATTTTTATCCAAATAAGTTTTTATATGAAGATATAGATATTTCTGGTAATACTGGAAAATTTAAAAATTATATATATAAAGTTAGTGAATTAATAATAAAAAAACCAGACTTAGAAACAGATGTGAAAAAACCAGAAGAATTATTACTTGATGTAGGTTATAGTTTATACAAATGTGAAACAGAAGAAGATATTCAATCATTTAGAAAGTATTATAAGAAAAATGAAGAACTATGTACTTTTTCTACTAATCGATTAAATAATTGTTTTGTCTTTTTTGCCGTTAAAAAAAATGTTGATGAAATAAAAAGAAAAGAAAAACCAGAAAGACAAGATGAATATGGCACATCAGTAATAAGTGTTCAATTTAGTAAAGATAAAAGTCGAACTTTATCAATAAAAAATAGATATAACCATAATGTATCAAATCCAGATGCTACCTTTTCCAACAATTTAGATAATATTGTCGAAGGATTAACAGATAGTTTTAAAAAACATTATGGAATGAAGCAAGCTCATCTTAGTGAATTTGAAATGTTTGGATATGTAAAAGCTGATGATGGAAAATATTATAAATATAATTGTGAAATTAATAATATATATTATTGTACTAGTAATATTATTATAGATAATTTTAAAGTTTTAAAAGAAAAATCCGCAGAAAAAGAAAGATATATGTTAATAGATTATTTTTTAATAGATTTAAAAGAAAAGAAAATAATGTTATATGATAAAAAAATACAAGATTCATTTATTGAATCTTGTAAAGAAATATTAAAAATAGAAGTATTAAATATAGAAGAAGGGAAAAAAATAAAAATAACTAATAAAAATAAAGAAGGAATATTTATTACAGTAAACAAATATAATAAAATAACTGAATATGTTAATGAAAATGTCAAAGAAATCAAAGATAACTTTCTTCGTGGCAATAAAGTTTTAAAAAACATAGAATTACCTCAAGTTCAAACAATAGGAAATAATTTTCTTTGTTACAATGAAGTTTTAGAAAAAATCGAATTACCTCAAATTCAAACAATAGGAAATAATTTTCTTCGTTGCAATGAAGTTTTAGAAAAAATCGAATTACCTCAGGCTCAAACAATAGGAGATTTTTTTCTCGAAAGCAATAAAGTTTTAGAAAAAATCGAATTACCTCAAGTTCAAACAATAGGAAATAATTTTCTTTGTTACAATGAAGTTTTAGAAAAAATCGAATTACCTCAGGCTCAAACAATAGGAGATATTTTTCTTTGTTACAATAAAGTTTTAGAAAAAATCGAATTACCTCAAGTTCAAACAATAGGCTCTTCTTTTCTTTGTTACAATAATGTTTTTGAAAAAATCGAATTACCTCAAGTTCAAACAATAGGAATTAATTTTCTTCGTTGCAATGAAGTTTTAGAAAAAATTGAATTACCTCAGGCTCAAACAATAGAAGATTTTTTTCTTACTGGCAATAAATTTTTAGAAAAAATCGAATTACCTCAAGCTCAAACAATAGGCTCTTCTTTCCTTTGTTATAATAGAGTTTTAAAAAACATAGAATTACCTCAAGTTCAAACAATAGGAAATAATTTTCTTCGTTGCAATGAAGTTTTAGAAAAAATCGAATTACCTCAAGCTCAAACAATAGGCTCTTTTTTTCTCAAAGAAAACAAAAGTTTAATCTGTTTATATTTACCTCAAGTTAAAGATATTGGGAAATCTTTTTTAAGTAATAATAATAGTTTAGTTTATTTGAATTTATCCAAATTACAAAATATAGGTAAAGGTTTTCTTTTAAATAATTTCCCTTGTTGTGAAGAAATAGAAAAGCAATCAGATGAAAATAATAGTTGTGTTAGAACTTTATAATTACCTATATAATTATTGAGCAAAACAACAAACATAATTATATACATTATTATTAGTGAAACTAAAGATACAAATGTATCTTTTTTTTTTGATATGATATAATGATTAAACAAGGAGTGAATGCAATGAAAAAGATATTATTAATTAGCGGAGTTGTTCTCTTAATATTTATAGTTTCATTTGGTTATTATTTTTATCAATTATCACCTGTTTCTAGTGAATCTAAAAAAATAGAAGTAGTAATACCTCAAGGAAGTAGTGGTAGCTCTATAGCTGATTTATTATCAAAAAAAGGATTGATTAGAAATGCAGTTGTATTTAAATTATATTTAAAGGTATATAATGTTAAAGGTTTAAATTATGGTAAATATATATTAAATACTAATATGGATGTACCTAAAATAATTAAAACTCTACAAGGAAAACCTGTTGCTGATAAAATTGTTATATCTTTTATTGAAGGTTATGATATTCCTAAAATTGCTAAAAAAATAGCTGATTCAACTAATAATACAGAAGAAGATGTTTATGCATTATTGAAAGATGAATCTTATTTAGATGAATTAATTGCAGAATATTGGTTTATTAAATCTGATATTAAGAATGATAAATTATACTATCCTTTAGAAGGCTATTTGTTTCCAGATACATATTTTTTTGAAAATAAAGATGTTACTGTTAAAGATGTTTTTAGAGCTATGCTAAAACAAATGGATAAAGTGTTGAGCCAATATAAAGAAGAAATAGCTTTATCTAAATTTACTATTCATGAGATATTAACATTTGCTAGTATTGTTGAAAAAGAATCTTTAACTAAATCTGACGGAGATTTAGTAGCGAGTGTTTTTTATAATCGTTTAGAAAAAAAATGGACACTAGGTAGTTGTCCAACCAATTGTTATGCTACTAGAACAGAAAATTGTGTTCCTAAAAAAGTTGTACCAGAATATCAAAGTCCTTATAATACATATTTAGAAAATATGGGCGGTAAGTTACCAGTTGGTCCTATTTCAAGTCCTGGTAAGAATGCTATTAATTCCGTTTTAAAACCGGTTAAATCTGATTATATGTGGTTTGTGGCAGATAAAAATACTAAATCATATTTTTATGTGACTAATAGTGAAAGAGAAAAAGGAATAGCTGATTTAATATCAAAAGGATTATGGTTTGATTAAAAAAAGATAGCTCATGCTATCTTTTTATTTATATAATTCTCTTTTTAATTTATCGACATTGTTATTCATAATTTGTAAATAATCTAATTTTTCAATTCTATCTTCATCACTTAGATTTGATAAACTATGTAAATAAATTATTTCTATTTTTCCAGATTCAACTAATTTATTAATTGTTGCATTTAGGTCTTTTTCACTTTTTAAATATATATAATTGATTTGTTTTTTACTTATCATTTTATTGACATCAGAAATAATTTTATCTGTTAAATTATCATTTTCTTCAAGGGATATAACATTTATCCCATATTTTTTTAAATAAAGAAAGATATCATTTCCAACTACTAGAGTTTTATTTGAAGAGTTAGATATTAGCAATTTTATTTCGGCATCTAATTCAGATATTTCCACTTTTAATTGCTCATATTTTTCTTCAATGTCTTTTTTTAAATAAGTACTAGTAATATATTCGTTAAAACCATTTTTTATATTTTGAGCTATCATCAAGAAGTTGGAAAGATCTATCCATAATTCTTCGCTATCTGTTTCGTATTCCATACTTATTGTGGAATCAATAATCAATAATTGTTTATTTTTATTTAACATTTGAATAGCATATTCTTTTTCATTACTTAAGCCATTATATATAAATATATCAGCTTTACTATAGTCATCAATCTGTTTATCATTTAATTTATATTTCATAATATCAACATTATTAGGATAAATACTTAAAATATCAGCATTATCGCTATATAAATATTTGGTTATATATTCAGTTGGATAATTAGTTGTGTAAATTGTAATGTCTTCTAAGGTGTCTTTTTTAAAACAACCAGTTAAACTTATAATAAATATCAATAAAATAAAAATCTTTAATTTTTTCATTTTCTGCTCCTTTTTGGTACTGGATCATATCCCATTTTTCCAAAGGGACGACATCTAACAATTCTTTTTCCTGCTAACCAACTTCCTTTAAAAAAACCATGTGTTTCTAAAGCTTCAATTGCATAATTAGAACAAGTTGGTTGAAATCGACAGGCAGTGTGCGAATGAAGAGGTAATTTTTGATATAATTTAATCATTAAGATTAATACTTTTTTCATTTTACCACCTATTATTATTTTACGCTATTTTTTAGAGTTTGTAAAACATAAATAACAATAGTTTATTTGTATTATTAATAATGTTTTGCTATAATAAAAGAGGTGATATGATGGAAAAACTATTAGAAAAATTTAATATTGTTCCTCGAAATAAATCTTTGTATGAAGAAGCATTTACGCATTCTTCATATTCATATGAGCATGAAGGTGTTATTAATTATGAAAGATTAGAGTTTTTAGGTGATGCTGTTTTAGAATTAGTAATTAGTGATTTTTTATATAAATCTCAAAACGTTGAAGAAGGTCAAATGACTAGAATGAGATCAACATATGTTTGTGAAGACGCTTTATATGAATTTGCTTTATCTTTAAATTTCAGTGAATTAGTTAGATTAGGTCATGGTGAAGAAAAAAGTGGTGGTAAGACTAGAAAAACTATTTTAGCTGATGTTTTTGAAGCTTTTTTAGCGGCTGTTTATCTTGATCAAGGAATTAACAAGGTAAAAGAAATCATTAAAAAAGTAATCATTCCTAAAATAGAGACAGAGAATGAATATTTTTTTAAAGATTATAAAACTATTCTTCAAGAATTAGTTCAAGTTGAAAGAAGAAATGTATCTTATGAGTTGTTAAAAGAAGAAGGACCTCCTCACGATAGAACATTTACAGTTATAGTAAAAGTAGATGGAATTAAATTTGGAGAAGGAACGGCCAGTTCTAAAAAACAAGCAGAACAAAAAGCTGCCTATAGTGCTTTAAAAAAACAAGCACAGATTGAATAATAAGGTGAGAATATGTATTTAAAACAAATAAAAGCAGTGGGTTTTAAATCTTTTGCAGAAAAGACAATGATTGATTTTGATCAAGATTTAACAGCTATCGTTGGACCTAACGGATCAGGGAAAAGTAATGTTGTCGATGCAGTAAGATGGGTTTTAGGAGAACAATCAGTAAAAACTCTTCGTGGAGAAGGAAATATGACTGATGTTATTTTTTCGGGCAGTAAAAGTAGAATGCCTTCTAACAGCGCAACAGTAACTTTGCTTTTTGATAATAGTGATTCTTATTTCCCTTTAGAATTTTCAGAGATTTCTATTAAAAGAAAAGTTTATAAAACGGGAGAAAATGAATATTATCTTAATAACGAAAAATGTCGTTTGAAAGATATTATTAATTTGATTCTTGATACAGGAATGGGTAAAGATGCTTTTAATGTTATTTCTCAAGGTGATATTCAAGAAATATTGAGTAACAAACCTGAAGAAAGAAGAATCATCTTTGAAGAAGCTGCAGGTGTTTTAAAGTATAAGAAAAGAAAAGAAGAGGCCTTAAGAAAATTAGATAAAACTCATTTAAACATTCAAAGAATAAATGACATTTTAAATGAAATTGAAGGGCAATTAGAACCTTTAAAAGAACAGAGTGAAAAAGCTAAAATATATGTAAACGCTAAAAAGGAATTAGAGAGTGTTGAAATATCTTTAATTGTTCATGATATTGAAAAGTTCAACAATGAATATCAAATTGCTAAAGATCAAATAGATTCTTTAAATGATGAACTTTCTGAAATGAGTGAAACTAGTAGCAGTGTTGATGCAGAAGTTGAAAGTCAAAAATTAGAATTAATGAAATTAAATGACAAATTTAGAAAATCTCAAGAAAAATATTTGGAAATTTCTAAAGAAGTTGAAAGATTAAATGGTCAAAAAATATTGTTAACAGAACAAGGGCGTTATCAAAGTGAAGATACTAAGCTTCATGACCAATTAATATTTGTTCAAGAAAAAAAATTATCATTAATTAATCAAATAAAATCACTTGAATCAGAATTGAATTCTAATCAAATCAAAAAAGCTGATTATATTAAACAGATTGAAAAACTATCAGAATTAAAAAATGAATCAAATTTAAATTCTCAAAAGTATCAAGAAAATTTAGAAAACTTTAACAAAGAAAAAATGATGTTAATTCATAAAAACAACATAATTGAAAGTGCACTTGAAAACAATAGTTTTCTTCCTCGAGGAATTTCTAGCGTTTTAAATAATCCTAAATTAAGAGGAATTCATAATACAATTGGGAATTTACTAAAAGTTGATGAAAGTCATTCTTTAGCGATCGATGTTGCTTTAGGAGGCAGTTCTAATTTTATTGTTGTCGATGATGAAAAAAAAGCTAGTGAAGCTATTTCTTATTTAAAAGAAAACAGTTTAGGAAGAGTAACTTTTTTTCCTTTAAACATTATCAAAAGAAAATTTGTAGACAAAGAAGTTTTAAATCAATTACATAAAGAAAACAACTTTATTGATTTAGCTTCTAATCTGGTATCTTTTGATTCTCAATATGAAGAAATAATTTTAAATCAATTAGGTAACGTTTTAGTTGCTAAAGATATAACTAGTGCAAATGAAATTAGTAAAAAAATAAATCATCGTTATAAAATAGTTACTCTTGATGGAGAAGTAATTCATGTTGGTGGTTCTTTAACAGGAGGAACATTAAATAATAAAAACAGTCTTTTATCTCAAAAACAAGAATTAAAACAAAATGAAATTCAAATTAAAGTATTAGAGACAAAGATTGAAAATTTAATGAAAACAAAATCAAAAACAAATCAAGAAGCAAATCAAATTAATCAAGAATTTAACAATGTTAAAACTTTACAAGCTGTAACTGAAGAATTAATTAATAAACAATCTGAAGAAGTAATAGAATTAAAAAATCAAGAACAAGAACAAGAAATGTTGTTAGCGAATCTCAACTCAATTGTAGGCAATAATTGGGATGATCGAGAAGAAAAAATCTTAAATGATTATTACGAACAATTAAATCAAAAACAAATTTTGGAAAAAGAAATTAATGATTATCGTCAAAAAATTGAAATGATAAGTGAAAAAATATCCGACTCAGAAAAAGATGCCAAAAAACAAAACTCACTTTCTTTTTCTAAACAAAACATTTTAAAAGAACAAGAAATAAAAGTTAATCGTTTAGATGTAAAATTAGATAATTTATTAAATACATTAAATGAAGATTATAGTTTAACTTATGAAAAAGCTAAAGAAGATTTTATTTTAATGATTCCTGAAAATGATGCGAGAAAAATTGTCAATCAAAACAAAAAAATCATGAAAGATTTAGGGATTGTTAATATAGCAGCTATTGAAGAGTTTGAAAGAATAAACGAAAGATATATCTTTTTAAATGATCAAAAAAACGATTTGTTCAAAGCAGAAAATACTTTATTAGAGATAATTAAAGAAATGGATAACGTTATGAAAGACTCATTTATAAATACTTTTGATAAAATAGCTCACGAATTTAAAATAACATTTAAAGAATTGTTTGGCGGAGGAGAAGCCTGTTTAAAATTAACTGATCCTCAAAACATTTTGGAAACTGGAATTGATATTGTAGCGCTTCCTCCTGGTAAAAAATTACAACATTTATCATTACTGTCTGGAGGAGAAAAAAGTTTAACAGCTATTGCAATTTTATTTGCAATTCTTAAAGTTCGTCCTGTTCCATTTTGTATTTTAGATGAAGTAGAAGCAGCCTTAGATGATGCTAATGTTATTGGATTTGGACAATTCTTATTGAAATTAAAAACAAAAACACAATTTATTTTAATTACCCATAAAAAGAAAACAATGGAGTATGTAGATAAATTATATGGTATAACAATGCAAGAATCTGGTGTAAGTAAATTAGTCAGTGTTAAATTAGCTGAAAATAAAAATGAGAATTAAATCATTCTCATTTTTTCTTCGTCTTTATATGGATTTTTTGGATCAATATGATCAAAAAATAATATTCCATTTAGATGATCAATTTCATGTTGAAATGCTACAGCTAATTCTTCTCTAGCTCTTATCTCTTTGTTATTACCATCTATGTCTTCATATTCAATTGTAATACGAGCATGACGAGGGACAATGCCTCCGACTTCTCTGTTAACACTTAAACAACCTTCACCATCTTCAACATAAATTAATTCTTCAGAAAAAGTTTTAATCTTAGGATTAATAATAATATATTTATTAAAAGTATGATCATCTTGTTCATGAGCAATTACAAAATATCTTTTTAGAACTCCTAATTGAACAGCAGATAATCCCATACCTGGTCTTAGACATTCTTTTTCAGATATTTCAGGTATTTGACTATTGATAAGATGAGTCAACATATCTTCTATTAATTTTTTATCTTTTTTAGATAAAGGAAAAGTAACCGTTTCACTTTTTTTTCTCAATATTTTTTCTTTTTCATCTAAAATATCACTTGTTTTAATCATTTTATCACCACCAAAACTAGCAATATTTTAACATAAAACATCCAATATATCAAATAAAAGCCCAAAGAATGTTTGACATCAAATAAAAATAGAGTACAATAAGAAAAGAGGTATTAATATGGATAATATTAAAAAACATATTCCTAACATTTTAACTACATTAAGATTAATAATGGCTTTATTAATGCCATTAGTTTTTCTATATACACCTTTAACTTTTACGTTAGGTTATTTTTTAATTGGTGATATTACCGATGTTTTAGACGGTTTTTTAGCAAGAAAATGGAAAGTTCAATCTAAGTACGGTAAAATTATTGATCCATTTGCAGATAAATTATTTAATGGTTTAACATTGTTATTCACTTCAGTTTTTGTTAATCCCTTATTATTTTTATTAACCGGTTTTGAAGCAGCTATAGCAGGAATTAGTATCTTTAGAATTTCTAAAAAGAGAGATATTAATGTTTCTCAAGTAGGAAGAATTAAAACCGTTGTTTTATTCTTTACAATCATTATGTCATTAATTCAACCTTTAATGTTATCTTTAACATTGTTATTAAATTCTTTAATAGCAGCAACTGCTATTTTACAAGGAGTTACAACTTATAAGTATTTAAAAGAATGTTATCAAGAAAACAAATTGGATAAATATAAAAAAGTTGATAATAAAGAAATCGATGAAAAACAAAAAATAATAGAAGAATTAAAAGCTAAGAAAAAAGAGCTTGAAAAAGAAAAAAGAAAGGAAACAATTGATTATTTAGCAGGAACAACTGAAAAACCTAGTCCTTTTAAATATGAAAATTCTGAATCCAATAAAGAAATTGATGATTCAAATGAAAAAAGCAGATCTAAATAATTGATCTGTTTTTTTTATTAGTTTTGTTGTTGACAAAAAAATATGGTTGAGATATAATCAAACTATAAACACTACATATTGTGTTTAGCAAAACATTAACATACTATAATTAGTGGGAGAGTGATGTTTATTGAAATGCCCAGAATGTGGCTATTTAGATTCAAAAGTGTTAGATTCTAGACCTTCTGAAGAGGGTAATACAATTCGGAGAAGAAGAGAATGTGATAAATGTCATCATCGATTTACGACTTATGAGAAGATAGAAGAATATCCAATCATGGTTATTAAAAAGAATAATGTTCGACAACCTTTTTCGAGAGAAAAAGTTATGAACGGACTTTTACGAGCTTGTGAAAAACGACCAATCTCAGTTGAACAAATTGAAGAAGTTGTTAATCAAGTAGAACAAGAATTAAAAAACACTCTCAAAAAAGAAGTTACTAGTTCAGATATTGGTGAATTAGTTATGAAATATTTAAAAGAGTTGGATGAAATAGCTTATGTAAGATTTGCATCAGTATATAGACAGTTTAAAGATATTAGTGTCTTTGTTAAAGAAGTTAACGAATTATTAAAATAAAAGGAGAAGTAATATGATAAAAACAGTAATTAAAAGATCAGGAAGAAAACAAGATTTTGAAAAAGGAAAAATAGTAGAAGTGATAAAAAAAGCTATTCTTAGTGTTCGTCAAGATATTGATGAAAAAAAAGCTGAAGAATTAAGTAAGCTAGCAACAGGAATTGTTGTTTTTAAATTGAATGAAAAAAGTGAAACAATAATACATCTTGAAGACATTCAAAATGTAGTTGAAGAAACGTTGATGAATTTAGGAATGACAGATGTAGCTAGAAGTTATATTCGTTATCGTTTTCAAAGAGAATTGTTAAGAAAAGATAAAGAAACAGGTATTAGCGTTGAAAAGATGATGAGTAATTATATTAAAAAAGATGATTGGTTAGTAAAAGAAAATGCTAATATGGATTATTCTTTACAAGGATTAAATAACTATATTGTTAGTGATATTACTAAGAATTTTTGGTTAAATCATATTTTCACTAAAGAACAAAAAGATGCTCATGAAAATGGAGATATCCATATTCATGATTTGGGTTTATTAGCACCTTATTGTTGTGGATGGGATATGGAAGATATCTTGAAGAGTGGTTTTACTGGTGTAAAAAATAAAGCTCAAACAAAACCAGCTAAGCATTTAAAAACAGCTTTAGGACAATTAGTTAATTTCTTTTATACATTACAAGGTGAAGCTGCTGGAGCTCAAGCGATTTCCTCTTTAGACACTTATTGTGCTCCTTTTATTCGTTATGATAATTTAACTTATAAAGAAGTAAAACAAAACATTCAAGAATTTATTTTCAATTTAAGTGTTCCAACTCGTGTTGGATTTCAAACACCATTTGTAAATGTTACTTTAGATTTAACACCTTCACCTTTATTAAAAGATACTCCAGTTATAATTGGTGGTAAACCTCAAGATACAACTTATGGCGAATATCAAAAAGAAATGGACATGTTCAATAAAGCTTTTTGTGAAGTTATGGTTGAAGGAGATGCTAGTGGTAGAGTATTTACATTCCCAATACCAACTTACAATATAACAAAAGATTTTGATTGGGATAGTGAAGTAGCTAATGAAATTATGAAAATGACAAGTAAATATGGAATACCTTATTTTGCAAACTTTATTAATTCTGATATGAAACCAGAAGATGCACGTAGTATGTGCTGCCGTTTAAGATTAGATAATCGTGAATTAAGAAAAAGAGGTGGAGGTTTATTTGGAGCAAATCCACTTACAGGTAGTGTTGGAATTGTAACAATTAACTTACCAAGATTAGGATATTTATACAAAAATAAAACTGATTTTAAGAAAAATTTAAAAAGAATTTTAGATTTATCAAAAGATGTTTTAGATACGAGAAGAAAAGTTGTTGAAAAAAACACTAAGGATAATCTTTATCCATATAGTAAGTTTTATTTAAGAGCAGTTTTTGAAAGATTTGGAGAATATTGGAAAAATCATTTCAGTACAATTGGTGTAATTGGAATGAATGAATGTATTCGTAACTTTTCTGATGATAAAGAAGATATTACAACTGCAAAAGGACAAAAATTTGCTGAAGAAATATTAGATTATATTAGAGATGTTATGACAGAATATCAAGCTAATGGAGATTTATATAATTTGGAAGCAACACCAGGAGAAGGAACAACTTATCGTTTAGCAAAAAAAGATAAGAGTCAATTTCCTGACATTATTACAGCAGGTAAAGAAGAACCATATTATACAAATAGTACACAATTACCAGTTGATTATTCGACAGATTTATTTGAAGTATTAAGATTACAAGATAGTCTTCAAACTAAATATACTGGAGGAACAGTTCTTCATGGTTATTTAGGAGAAAAAATTCATGATCCAGAAGTTACAAAAAATTTAATTAAAACAGTATTTGAAAATTATGAATTACCTTATTTTTCAGTAACACCAACATTTTCAACTTGTGATGATCATGGTTATTTAAATGGTGAACAATTCTCTTGTCCTATATGTGGAAAAGAAACTGAAGTATGGACTAGAGTTGTTGGATTTTATCGCCCAGTTCAAGCATTTAACAATGGTAAATTTGAAGAATATAAAGATAGAAAAGAATATATTTTAGAAGCGAAGTGATAAAATGATAGCAGGAATCAACTCATGTTCTTATAATGATTATCCAGGAGAAATGTCTTATGTTATTTTCTTGGGAGGTTGTAATTTCCGTTGTCCATATTGTCATAACGCTACAATTGTTAATTGTCAAACTAATACAATTGATGAAAATGATGTTATAGAAAATTTATTACAAAGAAAAAACTTTTTGAAAGCAGTTGTTATTACAGGAGGAGAACCAACTTTATATGGAGAAGAATTAATTAGAGTAATTAAAAGAATAAAAGATTTAGGATATAAAGTTAAATTAGATAGTAATGGAACTAATCCTCAATTATTAAAGAAAATTATTTCTTTAAAACTTATTGATTATTTAGCTATTGATATTAAAAATGTTTTTTCTAAATATGATTTAACAGCTGGTACAAAAGTTAATGTTAAAGATGTTAAGGAAACTATTAAAGTAATAGAAACTAGTGGAGTTGATTATGAATTTAGAACAACTATCAATCAAACTCATCATACCTTAGAAGATATTAAAGAAATTAAAACATATTTTAAAGATCCAAGTAAATATGTTTTACAAAATTATAAATATTCAAAAGAACAAATAGTCGATCAAGATTTTGGTTGTTATTCTGAAGCAGAATTTAACAAGATTAAATCAGAATTAAAGATTAATATAAAACAAGCTTAGCTTGTTTTATATTTTCATATTAAGAAACAATATGTTATAATATAGTGGGTGATAAAATGAGAAAGAAAATTATAATTAAAGGGGTATTAATTGGAATTATTGATCAAATAGTTAAAACAATGGTAATATTTACTTTACCAAAAACTGGAGTAACAGTTATAAAAGATTTCTTTTATTTTAATTATTTAGAAAACACTGGAGCAGCTTTTGGTTTGTTTTCAGGTAATCGTTGGATTTTAATTATTGCATCAATCTTAGGATTATATGCTATTATCAAATACTTTTTGCTTGATGAAAATATTAAAAAAACTGAAGTAATAGGTTATTCATTAGTAATAGGCGGTATATTAGGCAACTTAATTGATCGTATTGTTCATGGACACGTTATTGATTTTATTGATTTTCGTTTTGGCTCATACCAATTTCCGTTATTTAATATAGCTGATATGTGTATAGTTATTGGTGTAGCTATTATTCTTATTTGGTTGTTAAAAAATAGTTTAGCAAGTAGGAAAAACAAATGAAATTAATTACTGTTATTGAAGAGAATGCAGGTAATAGAATAGATAAATTCTTAATAGATGAATTAGGTTTAAGTCGTAGTAAAATACAAAAATTAATTACAGAATCTAAAATTAAAGTTAATGATACTGTTCCTAAAAACAGTTACACGGTTCAGATAGATGATGAAATTATTGTTGATGATACTGTCGATAATTTCAATGAGGACATTGTACCTCAAAAAATGGATTTAGATATTGTTTATGAAGATGAAAATTTATTGGTTATAAACAAGCCTTCAGGTTTAGTTGTTCATCCGGCAGCAGGTCATTACAAAGATACATTAGTAAATGGTTTGTTATACTATTGTAATCAATTAAGTTCGGTTAATGGTCAGGTTAGACCAGGTATTGTTCATCGTATCGATAAAGATACGAGTGGTTTATTATTGGTAGCAAAGAATGATAAAACTCATCTTTTTTTAGCTGATCAATTAAAATCTCAAAAGATGCAAAGAATTTATATAGCTTTAGTTCAAGGAGTAATTAATCATGAAAGAGGGACTATCGATGCACCAATTGGTAGAGATCCAAAAGATCGTAAAAAGATGGCTATTACAAATGTTAATTCTAAAGATGCTGTTACTCATTTTCATGTTTTAGAAAGATTTGAAACAGCAACATTAGTTGAATGCAGATTAGAAACAGGAAGAACTCATCAAATTAGAGTTCATTTCCAATATATCAATCATCCTTTGATAAATGATCCTGTTTATAATTCTAAAAAAGCAATTTCTGATTTTGGACAAGTTTTACATGCTAAAACAATAGGATTTATCAATCCGGAAAACAATGAGTATTTAGAATTTTCTGTTCCAGAACCTAAAGAATTTCAAGAAATAGTTAACTCATATCGTTAGGAGGTTATTATGGAAAATGTTGTGTTAAATAAAAAAGATGTTATTGCTATGAAGCTATTACATTTTTTTATAACTGAAAAAGGATATACTCCTATTATTGTTCATGGAGTTAAAGATGAAATCTGGTTAGAAAATCAAAAAAACGATTATAGTATTATTAGAATTATGACTGGATATATTCATAATCAAGAACAATTAGATTTTGATTTATATAAAACTAAGAGTTTAATAAAAAAAATCAAAAGAAAAACTTTAAAATTAAAGATGAAGACTTTATCTATTTTATTAGACTTAAATGAAGATGTCGATTCTTTTTCTGATTATGATATTGAAATTGTTAAAGTTAAAGAAGAAAAAGATTTAAAGAACAACAAAAATATTAAAGAAAATTTTCCTGATTTATCTAAAAAATTAAAATATTCAGAAGATGGTTTGTTATTATTTGATAAAATAACTAAAGAGATAAATCAAAAGACAGAAAAGACAAATCAAAATTTAGAAAAAATTTTTAAACCTAAAACACCTCAAATTACATATTTTTTAATTTTTGTTAATGTTTTGTGTTTTTTAATTAGTAGATTAACAACTACAGATATATTTACATCTTTTGCTTTAAATGGTCATTATGTAAAATTAGGAGAATATTACCGTTTAATAACAGCTACTTTTTTACATGCTGATCTATTCCATCTATTATTTAATATGTATGCTTTATATTTAATAGGTTCTCAATTAGAAGGGTTTTATGGTAAGGTTAAGTACTTGATCATATATTTGACTAGTGGAATCTTAGGATCATTATTATCATTAGCTTTTTTAGGCCAAAATTGGTCATTAGGAGCGAGTGGAGCTATCTTTGGATTGTTTGGTTCTTTATTATATTTTGGTTATCATTATCGAGTATATTTAGGAACTGTAATCAAAACTCAAATATTACCTATTATAGTTTTAAATTTAGTGATTGGTTTTATAATTCCAGGAATTGATGTTGTGGCTCATTTAGGTGGTTTAATTGGTGGTATTTTTATATCGATGGCAGTTGGTATTCAAAACCAAACTTCTAAGAGTGAACAAATTAACGGAATTGTTCTTTCAATATTAGCTTTTACTTTTTTTATATATTTGACTTTTATTCGATAAAAAAAAGGAATTTAAATTCCTTTTTTTATTTTATCTAAATTTTTAAAATTTAATTTGGCTATATTATCTAAATACTTTAATCCTTTTAATTTGACAATTTTAATTGCTGCTTCATCAACTAAGGTTCCTGCTCCTTTAGGAATTTCTAATCCTAGTTCTTTTTCTAAATCTTTAAATTCTTTTAAAAATATAAAACGACTAATAATTGAAGCGACTGCCACACTCAAACATTTATCCTCAGCTTTAGTTAAGAAAGTAATGTTTTTAACAACTTCATTTTTATCATTTAAATATTCATAGTATTTTTTTTCATTAACAAATTGATCCATAATAATTTTTTGATAATTAAATTTATCTTTTTTTAACAAATTAAATAAAGCTTGATTATGTAATAAAGCTTTAATTTTATTCATATTCATATCACGACTATATTTTTCATTATATTCTTTATTTCTTAATATAACGCTATAATGAGGGATTCTCTTTATTAATAGAGGAGCTATTTTTTTAATTTGTTCGTCAGTAATTTTTTTTGAATCCTTAATTTTCAATTCTTCTAAAAATGTAATATCTTTTAAAGATACGAAAGCAGCTGTAACGATAATTGGTCCAAAAAAATCTCCTGTTCCAACTTCGTCAGAACCTATAGTTGCTAAAAAATGATAATCACCTTCATTTTTAACTGTTTTTTCTTTTTCTTTCTTTTCAATTTTTTTAGCATTTTTTCCTGTTAAGTTCTTTTCGAATTCGTTCCACATTTGAGCATCAATATCAGCACTGATTCCTTGAAAAACAACTTTTTTTGAATCATAAGCAGTTATAACAGTATCAGCTTCATCAGCTTGAAAAAGAGCATATGGTGGGGTCTTTTCTCTTTTTTTATCTATAAAATAATTTTTCATTTTATCGATTGTTTCATCACTAAATTGATAAACGATTGTTTTCTTTTTCATTAAATTCACATCCTGATATTATTTTAACATAAAGACTTTATTTTTACTATTGTTTATACTATAATAAGAATAGAGGTGAAAACATGAATTTAGTTGATGTGATTATTATCTTAGTTATTGGATTAGGTGCAGTTTTAGGTTTTAAAAGAGGTGTTTTTAAACAAGCTGTTGAATCTTTAGGAGGCTTAGCGGCACTAATCTTATCTTTAATATTTATGAGACCATTAGCAATGTTTTTAATGGATATTGGACCTACATTTAATTTTAGAGGTATGTTAAGTGGAATTAGTTCAATTAATGTTTTAGCGTACAATTTTATCGCTTTTTTAATCTTGATTATTATCTTTAGTATTCTTTTAAGAATATTATTAATAGTAGCAGATGCAATAGAGAGAGTTTTAAAAGCGACAATATTATTAGCAATTCCGTCAAAAATTTTAGGAGCTATTTTAGGAATGTTTGAACATTATTTATTAGTGTTTATATTGTTATTTATTTTAACTTTACCAATCTTTAATTTTAGAATAATTAACGAAGCAGGATTAACATCGAGAATTTTAGGAGGAACACCAATTGTTTCTTCAGTAGCATCTGCAACAATCGATACTTTTAATGATGTTTACGCTATGAGTGAAGAATTATCTAATGATTCTAACCGAATAAAATTAGATGAAAAAGTTTTAAAAATAATGATTGATAACAATTTAATCAGCCAAGAGAAAGCTAAAGATCTATATGAAAAAGGAAAAATCAAAGTAGAATAGGAGAATGTATTATGATAAATTTAAAAGATGAAAACATTGAAGAATTAGTTAATAGTGGAGTAGTTATTTTAGATTTTTATGCACATTGGTGTGGCCCATGTAAAATGTTGGGACCTGTTTTGGAAAGTTTAGAAGCAGAAATGCCAAATCTAAAGGTTGTGAAAATCAATGTTGATGAAAACGAAGCTTTAGCTATGAAGTATAATGTTATGAGTATTCCAACTCTAGTTTTATATAAAGATGGAAATATGATCGAACAAAAATTAGGATTTCAAACTAAAGAAATGTTAATTGAATGGATCAATAATAATTAAATATATGTCAACCAAAAAGGTTGACATATATTTTTTGATTTGATATACTTTATTTAAATGAAAGGAGATTATATTTATGGCAGTAAAATTAAGATTAAAAAGAATGGGTGCTAAAAAAAGACCTTACTATCGTATCGTAGCTTCTGATTCAAGAAGTCCTAGAGATGGAAGATTTATTGAATTAATTGGTACTTATAATCCTTTAACTACACCATGCGAAGTTAAAATAGAAGAAGAAAAAGCTTTAAAATGGTTAAGTGATGGGGCACAACCTTCTGATACAGTTCGTGATCTTTTTAGTAAACAAGGAATAATGACAAAATTCCATGAAATGAAAGGGAAAAAATAATGACTGAATTAGTTGAATTGACAGAAACAATTGTAAAAGCAATTGTTAAAGATCCGGATGCAGTATCTGTTAAACAATTTGAAACTGACGAAGATTACATTTTAATTCAAATAATGATAGATAAAGAAGTAATGGGTTCAGTAATTGGTAGAGGTGGAAAAATTGCAAATGCAATTAGAACTTTAGTTCAAGCTTCTTCATTTATAAAAGGAAATCAAAAAATAAGAATTAATATTGATTCATTTTAGAACAGTTTAGTTCTTTTTTTTATTGTAATAAACCTCTTATTATATTATAATTAGAATAGAATGTAGGTGTCTGAATGAAGAAAAGAGTAATAACTGCTTTATTGTTATTAACAGTATTTTTACCAATCTTATATATTGGTGGCATTGTGTTTAATTTAGCTGTTTTAATAGTAGGAATATTAGGATTAAAAGAAATGCTTGATATTAAAAAAGAAATTCCTATAGCGATGAAATTAACAGCATTTGCGACATTTATTTATTTTGTCTTTAGTTTTTCTTCAGCACAAAACTTTGTTTTCTTTTTAGATTATCGAATAATTTCCTTAATATTATTAGTATTATTATTGCCAATTATTTTTTACCATGATGAAAAGAAATATAACATTAATGATGCTTTATCATTGATTGGAATAATTTTCTTTTTAGGATTATCATTTAATTTAATAATTAGTATTAGATCTAACAATTTAAATTTATTAATATATTTATTTTTAATAACAATAGTTACTGATACGTATGCTTATTTAGGTGGTTCTTTAATAGGAAAAAACAAATTGTTAGAAAAAATTTCTCCAAAAAAAACTTGGGAAGGGTTAATTGTTGGTACTATTTTTGGAGTTATGATCAGTAGTTTGTTTTATTATGCAACTATCAATCATCAAACAAATATATTTGTTTTAATTTTTAGTACTGCTTTATTATCTATCATTGGTCAATTTGGGGATTTAGTTTTCAGTTCGATAAAAAGATTGTACGGAAAAAAAGATTTTTCCAACTTATTACCAGGCCATGGAGGGGTTTTAGATCGTTTAGATAGTTTTATCTTTGTATCATTAGGATACGTATTGTTAATGTTATTTATTTAAAAAAAGAGAAAGAGGGAGAACCATGAATTTATTATATATAATATATTTTGTTTTGATATTAGGAGTTACAATTTTTATTCATGAATTAGGACATTTTATTTTTGCTAAGAAATCTAAAATCTATGTTTATGAATTTTCGATTGGAATGGGGCCAAAAATATTTAAATTCAATCGAAAAAATGATGAGACAACTTATTGTATTGGATTAATTCCTCTAGGTGGGTATGTAAAGATGTCTGGTGAAGAAATTGGCGAAGATAAAAACATTCCTAAAAATAGAAGACTTCAATCAAAAACATGGGGTCAAAAATTTATGGTTATAGTTGCTGGTTGTGTATTTAATTTTATTTTTGCTTTCCTAATACTATTCGCAATTGGAATTTTTTATGGATCAAATTCATTAGAACCAAAAATTGCAGGTTTAGTTGAAGATTTTCCAGCATATAATTCAGGAATAGAAAATGGCGATTTAATCTTAAAAATTGATAATCAAAAAATGGATACTTATGATGATGTCTTATTGAAATTAGAAATGGTTAAAGATTCTAAAGAAATAGATATTAAGGTTTTAAAAGCTGATGGTAAAATAAAAACTTATCAAATAAAACCGGTTAAAACGGAAATTGATGATATAACAAGCTACAAAATTGGTGTAAATTTTGCATCAACAAAAACTTATGGTTTTGTTAATGCTATAAAATCAGCTTTTGATAGAATGTTTTCTATTATCAAATCAATGTATACTATTATTATCAGTTTAATAACTGGAGCTTTAGGAATAAACTCTTTGTCAGGGCCAGTTGGTATATATACAGTCGTAGGAGATTCTGCTAAAGCGGGATTTGATAGTGTTTTATATTTAATTGCTTTCCTAAGTATTAATGTTGGTTTTGTAAATCTATTACCTTTTCCTGCGTTTGATGGTGGAAGATTATTATTTTTATTCATTGAGAAGATAAGAAAAAAACCAATCCCAGTTCAAGTAGAAAATATAATACATACAGTTGGTTTTGTATTTTTAATGATATTAATGATTGTTATTACTTTTCAGGATATTCAAAGATTATTTTAGGAGGTAAAGTATGAAAGATAAAGTTAGAATTCTTACTTGTTGTACATATTATGAAGACATAATAAAATTTGATTGCTTAGATGATGACTTTTTT
>Ga0123335_1000701_pt1 | contig 57217 bp, 51 predicted proteins | sample BiotimSIPDNA_2_FD_89707 | JGI IMG/M metagenome (GOLD analysis project Ga0123335, IMG submission 89707) | Anaerobic biogas reactor microbial communites from Washington, USA - Biogas_R2 time_0 SIP DNA | ecosystem: Engineered > Bioreactor > Anaerobic > Unclassified | place: Washington, USA... | reverse complement strand
GCTAGAAGCGAGAGGCTAGAAGCTAGAAAAACCTCGCCTGTAGAAATCTCGCTTCTCACTTCTAGATTCTAGCTTCTTGATGTTTTGGTCGATGGTCAATCGTCCATGGTCAAAGTTATTGTTGCTGCTAGCTTTTCAGAGGTTCCTTAATTTTTTAAATTTGCATGAATAAATTCTTCTGGCGTAAAATTTGTGCGCGCCCGGCAGGATTCGAACCTGCGGCCCTCTGGTCCGAAGCCAGATGCTCTAATCCGCTGAGCTACGGGCGCGTAATTCCAATTATTACAATAAAAATGACGTCCGTCCTACATCTTTTGAGCGCTAATCCGTCGCCGACATCCTCACGATTTTTTAGACATCAAAAAATCGTCTGCGGTGCCGAGCGTCCTCGATTCCACCTGTAGTTTTTGCAAAGCAAAAACTACGTGGAATCGGGATGAGCTACGGGCGCAAAATCTCAATCAAACTTTTTTACCATGGGTAACGACCACCGACGTCGTAATACCGCCGCGGACGTTGAATTCACCTGTTATCTCAAGCCATCTGGGAGAAATCGTTTTCACGATGTCGTTCGCAATTTTATTCGTTACTGCCTCGTGAAAAGCCCCCTCGTTCCTGTAGCTCCAGAGATACAGCTTCAGAGATTTCAGCTCTACGCACAGGTCGTCTGGAATATATCTTATTTTTATCCTGGCAAAATCCGGCTGGCTGGTGACAGGACACAGACAGGTGAACTCAGGACAGTCCATGAAAATTTCGTAGTTGCGCTCAGGATTTGGATTCGGAAATGTTGCCAGCTCGCTGGAAGGTTTTGTCGTCATCTCTCCTCACTTGGGCAGGCCGACCTGCCGCGTTCCGATTCCAGCCTCTTTAAGTAATTTCATTGGAACTGAATTGATCGAATAATCCTTGCTGTAGACAACCTCGCTGAGGCCGGAATTTATTATCATCTTAGTGCACATCAGACAGGGGGAATATGTCGTGTAAATAGTTCCTCCCTTGATGGATACGCCGTGATAAGCGGCTTGGACGATCGCATTTTCCTCCGCATGGGAACAGAGACAATCCCCAAGGTCATGACCTGATTCTCCAAAGCTGTGGCACCTCGGACACCCCCCCTCATTGCAGTTGATTATTCCGCGGGGAGTTCCGTTATATCCGGTGGATATGATCCTTCTGTCCCTGACTATAACAGCAGCGACTTTGCGCTTTATGCAGTTGCCGCGCAGCGCCACAACGCTGGCAATATTCATGAAGTACTCATCCCAGTCGGGCCGGTGCTGGTCGGCGGCAATCGCCTTTATCACCTGACGGACCTGTTCATGCAGATCCTCTATAGTGCTGTTGTTGAATATAACCGCATCGGCCATCTCTGCGGTTCGGTCCATCTGCTGAGTTGTCGGGTCGGAGGTATTGGCCTCGCGCCTCTCGACATCCAGAAATTCCTCGTAAGTGGCAGGGTCGCCTTCACGCTTTCTTTCCAGAGTTCTTTCGAAGCGTACCTCAGGATCAGCCTCGACAGAGATCAGATGAAAATCGCGGCGCCGGCGCAGGGCCTCGACTTCGAAGGGGTTCCTTACCGAGTCCACCACGGCATGCGCATCCACACGAACTTTTTCAAGAATCCTCTCGGCGAGAACTCCTGCGCCGTAGCTTTTTCTAAGTTCGTTGCCGATTGCGATAAGGTTTTCGCGGCTCGGAGGCTCTTTTCTGGATTCAAGCTCATCCCTCAAAACATCTGAAAGAGAAAAGTATTCAAAGCCTCCGTTAACGAGAAACTTGGCGACCTCACCCTTACCCGAACAGTTCTTTCCTGTTATGCCTATTATCATGGGTCAAAGCCTCTAGCACATATGTCATTTTTGGCGCAACGTATTTCAAACAGGCCCTAACCGCTTGACAATGCCGGGATTGGCCCTAAAATCCCGCCCCATATGATCAAAGTCAGCCATATAAATAAGAGCTTTGGGAAGATTCATGCCGTAAACGATATCTCATTCGAAATCGCCAAAGGGGAGGTGGTTGGCCTTCTCGGTCCCAACGGCGCCGGCAAAACGACCACGATGAGGCTGATTACGGGCTACCTCTCCGCCGATTCAGGTGAGATAAAGATAGAAGGGATACCGGTGGACGAAGATCACATAGAGGCTAGAAAAAAAATAGGGTATCTGCCTGAAAACGCCCCACTCTATCATGAGATGGAAACGGTTGAATTCATAAAGTATATCGGAAAGCTGCGCTCTATAGAGCAGCAATTTCTTTCCTCCAGAATCGATGAAGTCATCGAAACATGCGGACTTGCCAATGTCGCAGGGAGGATGATCGGCGAACTTTCAAAGGGATACAGGCAGAGGGTAGGCCTGGCAGCGGCTATGATCCATAAGCCTCAGATCCTCATTTTAGACGAACCTACTTCCGGACTCGATCCAAATCAGATCTTTGAAATCCGCGAGCTCATAAAAAATATCGGACGCGAACGCACCGTCATGCTATCCACTCACATCATGCAGGAGGCAGAGGCGACCTGCGGCAGAGTCCTGATAATAAATTCCGGAGAACTGGCAGCGCAGGGAACTATATCCGAAATCCTCAAGCGTGGAAAATCGAAGATCGAGTATACGGTATCAATAAGGGCGAAGCGTGAAGATATCGAAAACGCCCTTCAAAATCTTATCGGTTTTCATCTCTCTTCTTGGATAAACGATTCGTCGGAGGCAAGGCAGAGGTTTGCGCTTGCCACAGACGATGGCTCGGAGCGCTCTGAAGAGATATTCTCGTGGGCGGTAAAACAAGGCTTCACACTTTCCGAACTGACGCACAACACGCTCTCTCTTGAGGAAGTTTTCAGGGAGCTCACTCAGGGCTGATATGAAAAATACAATATCAAATACGTTTGGAATCACCAAAAAAGAATACTTGTCGTATTTTTCATCGCCAATTGCCTATATATATATCACCACGTTCCTGGTTGCGGTGAACTGGATTTTTTTCAGATCGTTCTTCCTCGTAGGCCAGGCCGACATGAGGCAGTTTTTCGGAATCGCCCCTTGGATATTCCTTTTTTTTATACCTGCCGTATCGATGGGAAAATGGTCCGAGGAAAAAAAACAGGGAACCCTGGAAATACTCTTCACGCTTCCGATAGTAGACCGCACGATAGTCATCGCAAAATTTCTGGCGTCCCTTGCTCTCGTAATAACGGCGATTTTGCTCACATTTCCGATTGCGGCCACCGTATCCATAGTAGGAGACCCCGACTGGGGACAAATAGTCGCCGGATACTTCGGCATGACGATGCTTGGCGCGGCTTATCTTTCCGTAGGGCTAGCCATATCGGCATCGACAAAAAATCAGATAGTTGCGTTCATACTAACGGTAGCCGCAAACTTTTTAATACTCGTTCTCGGAACGCCACTTATCCTCGGAGGAAGGGGAGGACTGGTCATGTCTGCGATCAGCTACCTGAGCTTCATACCTCACTACGATTCTATCGCAAGGGGCGTGATAGACATCTCCGACATCGTCTACTACTGCAGCGTAATAGCATTCTTCCTTTTTATAAATTTGAAAATATTGGACAGAAAGGCGCGAACGTAAAAGATGAGAAGACTTCAGGCAACAATTTCGACAGCGGCCCTCCTAATATCCCTATTGGCGGTGAACTACCTGGCGGCTCGAAACCCGGCCAGATGGGACCTGACCAGCGACAAGCTATACACCCTTTCCAAATCCACCAACGAGATATTGAACAAACTCGACGACACGGTGACTGTCAGGATGTATTTCACATCCTCGATCCCTCCTTCCCTTGAGCCGCTACGCAGAGGGATAGAGGACATACTATCTGAATTCAAAACCGCGGCGCACGGAAAAATAAAAATAGAATTCATAGACCCTAACACATCGGCCACCGAGGAACAGAAGGCCGCGCTGCTCGGCATCCCTCCGGTTCAGCTAAACGTCATCGAGAAGGACAAACAGGAAGTTGCAAAGATCTATCTTGGCATGGCCGTAATGTACAAAGGCAGGCAGCAGGTGATACCGGTTGTTAGAAACGTGCAAAACATGGAGTACGATCTCACGGAGGCGATACTCAAAGTCTCTTCCGAAAATATGCCCAAGGTCGCATGGTTCGAAAAAACCGCGGATTCAAAATCTTCTTTCCAGCTGGTAAAAGCGAGCCTTGGAAGGCGCTACGAAGTTTTGGATATAACCGATAAAAATATCGGAGAGTTAGACGCGAAGGATTTCGGAGTCCTCGTTCTGGCGTCCCCTCCGGATTTCTCGAAAAATGAGATCGCGGCCATCGACGGATACCTGATGGATGGCGGCAAGATCATCGCCATGATAGACCGCTTCATCATCGGAACCGACATGGGACTAGAGCCTTTTAAGTCCTCTGCGGTGGATATGCTTTCGCATTACGGAATTGACGTTGATAATTCTATGGTTGTGGATCACTCCAACGCGATGGCCGCATTTACAGGCGGACCCGTAACCTACCACCTCCCTTATCCTTACTGGGTTGAAGTTCGCGCGGGCCAGTTCGATCCGGAAAGCCCCATAGTGTCAGACCTGCAATCCGTAGTCCTTCCATGGACGAGCCCCCTTTCTATTTCCGGTGCCGGGGAGGAAAATGAAGATCAGGTCCTTGCATACTCCAGCCAGCTATCGACTGCCGTTCCGGCCGATGAAATAAAAACGGACCCGAAAACCGCAGGAGAGGCCCTGTTGGACGGGAAAAAAGAAAGCATGCCGCTGATAGCCTTGGCCAAAGGGCCATTCGGGAGCTTCATAAAAAAAATGAGTAAGGGGTCATCGGCCGAAAGTCCGTCTGTCTCAGCGATATTGGCCGTTGGGACCTCCCGATGGATAGATGACGCATTCCTCGAAAATTTTCCGCAAAATGCCGCTATCTTTGAAAACGCCGTCGACGCCTTCGTGATGGGAGAAGCGCTCATAGGAATAAGGTCTCGTTTCGACACCTCGAGGCCAATAGCGATGATGCCTGAGGGGGCCTCGGCCGTCTTCAAATTTCTAAACTTGGCGATAGGCCCTGCTATCATGATCGCGATTGGGGTCGTCGTGTGGATCTTTAGAAAAAGAAAGTTTTCCAACTTAAAGAGGAAATATTCGAAATGAAGAGATCGTTAGTCTATCTGGGGCTAGCCCTAATAGCCGTCATTATAGCTCTGTCAGTCGAGAACCCTTTCTCATCGCGCGTAGCAGACAGCGATGGAATGGGATATTTCATCAAAGATTATGATTCGAAGAATGTCGCAGAACTGAGAATAACACAGCTCCTAGATGGCGTATCTTTGAAAAAGAGCGACGGCGGATGGATCGCTTCGGAAATTCTAACCGATGCAAAAAAGGCCCTGATGTCAGCTGAACACAGATCGGAACCGGAAGTATCATCATCGAAAGCCGATTCAGAAAAAATAATTTCTTACCTTGGAATGTTCGGCGGTCTAGAAGAAGGAATAGAGGTCTCATCGAATCCCGATAACCATAATACCTACATGGTCGGAGCGGCCGGTCTTAGAGTCACGGCTCTATCATCGGAAGGAAAAAAAATATTCGACGTAATAATAGGAAGCGGCGGACCGGATTTCGGAAGCACCTACATTAGGCGCGCCGATGAAGAGAAGGTCTACCTCGTAAGAAGGCCGCTGCTCGGAATATTCTCGCCAAGAGCGCAAGACTGGTTGATGCCAGAATTAAAAGAAGAAGATCAAATACCGCTGAGCGATGCAAATTCGCCGAATCAGTGAGAGAACATCCTGACGCGCTTTCCAGATCCCCCGTTCCTTTATATGCTGACGTATCCTCCTCTACGGAATCAAGAACCTCAACAGCATTAATCTTTCCAGCTCCGAAGCTGTCTCGTTTGTCGGTTGTTTTCTTCGTCATCCCGGCCTCGGAGGCCCCCTCGGCCAGCGCATTCCTGACTTCCTTCACCCCAAGGGTATTGTTTCTTTCCAGAAGAAGCGCCACAACCCCGGCTATATAAGGCGAGGCCATCGATGTTCCTGCATTTTTAAAATGAAGTTCATTCGTCTTGAGGGCGCTGGAAACTCCGCTCTCCCTTGCCTTCGAAGAGACTATAGGTTCACCCGGCGCGACTATATCCGGCTTCGTTCTGGCGTCGGCGGTAGGCCCGAGGCTTGAGAATGAAGAGAGGTCATCGACGATGGAACCAAGACCTCCAGGAGAATCTATATCCGCCTGGCTGTAGGTTTTACCATTCATGCCAGTCCATTCGCTGACCCCTGAACCGATAGGTTTCTCCGCCAGCCAGCTGCCAACTGCGATAACTCCCTTTGCTGTCGCAGGGATCGTCGTTGTCATAAGGCTGTCACCGTCGAAAAGATCGTATGCCGCCCCCTTTCCACTCCCAGCCATGTCCGGCGCCACACCTTCGATCCCCTTCAAGAAATCATGAAAGGAGGTGTGATCGTAATAAAGCCACATATTTCCGCTGCATTCTCCGGAGGAAGATTTAATAACTATATCAAACCACATGCTCTCGAGAAGCGCTCCAAGCTCGCTCTTGGCAGGATAAAGGAGCACAGTAGCGTGTGGCTTATCGTTTCTTATATCCGACGGATCAATTTCGATGTCGGCCTTCACCGAACCGTCCTCCGCTGTAATCGTATCGGAACTCTCCTCACCGAATGAAATATTCTTTGCATGGAGGACGGCCTGGCTCGTCGAGGTGAGTCCCGCGAAGGTGAAGTCTTCAACTGCTCGTCCTTCGGTATATCCATACACGGACAGCTCGCAATTGCCGGCATTTCCATCGAGCCATATATCAACCATGGTGCCACCGACGAAGGATGAAGTACTACTTGACCCGTTCCATATAGCAAGCCTGGAACCTTTTGCTTCTTTAGAACCTACTGCTATCGAAGAATGTATTCCGCCTATGTAGGGCCTTCGCGTCGGCCAAAAAGATTCCGGTATGACCTGTTCGTTGCCGGCAGCGCCTACGATTATTCTGCCAACCCCTGTTTGTTCAGTCAGCCCCTCTTCCATCAGCGATGTCCCGTCGTGGGCTCCAAGGGAAGTCCCAAGGCTCAAGTTTACAACAGCGGCCTTGTCAAGGAGGTCTGCCTTTTCAAAAATCGCAGCGACGCTATCGACGACGCTAGCACCAAAAGATGTTGGCAATTCACCGCTGGTATAGGCATCAGAGGCGTCGAGAAATGCAAACATGATATCCGCCTGCGGCGCTATCCCGGTATATTCAGAATCGGAACTCGCCGCTATTCCCGTAACGTGGGTTCCATGAGTGAATCCCTGTCCGCCATCCTCTATTTCACATGATTTTCCCGTTATTGAGCCCTTGGTACACTCGATAGTTCGGTCGTCAATCTTCTGTTTCAGGTATTGAATCCTCGTAACGCGTGAAGAATCCCAAAAATCAGGATGGCCGTAATCGAGACCGTCATCTACAACTCCGATAACCACATTCTTCCCCTTATACTTCACACCGAGCCCTTTTCCGTTTTGCACATCTGCCACGTTACCGGCTGCACGCGCAGTATCCATCTTTGAAGAAAGCGGGGATGAAAACTCTACGAATAAAACTTCCTCTCTATCGGCCAAGGGCTTGACCATATCGATGGGTATCGATGCCGAAAGGATCGATCCTGTTATCGCTGTCGCTGAACCGCCACTTTTTTCTACAAACTCAATTGTATCTTTCGCGTTTTTGGATTTTACGAGACAGGGAACCAGTCGTATTCCGCCACGCTCGGGAAGCGTCTTCGACCATGTCGCAGCTTCCCCCTTCCGAACTATCGACCTCATCATCAGATCCATGCCGCCGGGATAAGCGCTGCCATAGTTCGCAAAAAAGATAATAAAAAACAGGAAGGATATCTTACGCACCAAAACCCCCGCGAAATTAGTTTTTCCAAGTGTGAGATGAACAGGAAAAAATACCCAAATCAACTACATTCAGAGGCACCGATGAAACTAACTTTGGGAGAACCGATGAGGGGCTCCGAAAGCGAAGTCTCCTTTTCAGCGACCTATTATGACCCTCAAGAGATCACCGGTCTCCTTCTTTTCGCTGCTCTGGCCATCCGGAAGGGGCTCCTTATTGGGAAATGCAGACTTTGGAGCAGCCTGAAGGGGTGATTTTTTACCTGAAACGACTGCCTTTGGACTCTTTTTCTCCTGGGGAGCGGTCGTAGCTTTTGCCGGATCGGTAGCCGGCGAGGGGGCGCTTTTGGCTGCCCGCTCTTCGGCCTGTTTTGCAAACTCAACATGGTCCAGCTGAACTAGGGCCGAAGCGAGTGTGCCAGAGAGTTTCACTGGAAGCAGCATTCTATCCTGCTCGTCAAGAAGCTTGCCTCTTGCACCCTTATCGGTCACGAGCTGTAGCGAAATCCCTTTCGGGATGACGATGACGCCCTTTCCGTCGATCATCCCTTCGCCGAATCGCTTATCAGAAGCGGGATCCCCCGCCTCAGGATATTTTATCGATGCGGAAAAGCTCTCAGCCTCATAGAGCGGATTTTTCCATCCAACTTCCGACGCTGAAAGAAGATTGCCGCTCAGTGAAAATGTGGCTTTAAAATCTGATATCGCGCCGTCTATGTTTTCCAGCTTGCTTTTGACTTCAGCCGAAAGAGGAAAATCTGAAACGGCCTCAATCCCCCTCCACGCATCCTGATTGAAGATAAGCTGCCCGAAGTTGTGGGACTGCCAAGAGCCGGAATCGAGGATCAAGGATCCAGATAGTTTCATATTGCCGGCAATGGTGAGCTGGTCGGAACCTTCGGAAGAAGCCTCGATGACAACTGAGCTGTTTCCGGAGATCAGTCCGCCAAGCGACTGGATTTTGGAGGGATCAACTTCGCTGGCAATCCCACTGAAGGTAAAGAGATGCTTTTCGCCCCTTTCCAGCTTTCCATTCCCGGAGAAGGAGCCGCCGGCAAATTTTCCGCGAATGACGGGGAATTCAAGAACTCCACCCTGAGATATGACGCTTCCCTCCGCGGCGTCGATAAAGATACCGGCAAAACCAAGAGATTCTGATGTAAAATCTATTTTCGTCTCCGAGTTGTCTCCATTCGAATTTTTTATCGAGCCCCGAGCCTTCACCGTGGCGGACAAATTCTTGAAAGAATCGACAGTTGCGATAGGTGGAAAATAGTTTTTCACCTGAAAATCACTCAGCCCATTGCCATCCAGTTTAATTTCATATGAAAGCGAATCGTCACGTCTGATAAATCCGGATGCGTTCAGTTTGGCCTCCCCAAGGAATATTTCCAAATCCCTGATAGATATCGCATCCGATTGAACGAGCGCCGACCCATGCAACTTCATCGGCAGCCCCGCGGTTTTTGAAAAAATTCCTCCGTAGGACATCGAACTCTGAGCGGAGTCTATTTGAACCTTGAGCTCATAAACTACCGGCGAACCCTTTGCAAAAATGTCGACAGCCACCGGCCCTTGCCAGTCGAGCCTGCTTACTACCTCATTGATAGCATCGCGGTAAATCGATGATAGCATCGCCGGTGTGAAGGTCATCGTCGCGACATGAAAATCGAAGATCGGAGATGCAGCCGAAAAATTCACGGTACCATCCATTGAAGCCTGAACTCCGGAGAGGTATATGGTGGAATCGTTGAGGGCGAGGACTTTGCCACCCTCGTCCAAAACGAGATTTCCGGTGATACTTACATTTTGGACATCAGATCCAAATGCAGCCGCACTGGCACGGACAGCGGCCCTTATTATTTTTTTAGATGGTTCCTCTGAAGAGGGCATCCGGTCAATGTTTCTGGCGGAAAAATCGATGTCGGTTACAAGCACGGGCGAAGCATCCCCCTCTTCCATGATGCTGACCGATCCGCTGGTCACATCCAGAGATGTTATTATCAGCTTTTCATCCGACAGAAAGTTGCCCGCATCGAAAGCTCGATCTTCGGCTTGCTCTTCAGCATGCGCTTCAGAAATAATTCCGCCTAGCAAAAAACCTTGGGGGCCGCCTTCAGCCGCCTCATCAGGCGATGACACCTCTTCGGCCGAATCCTTTGCGGGAACAGGCAGGGGTTCCCCGTCACCTATCGCAGGGGCCGCCGGCAAAGATTTAAACTCTACATTGGCGTCTATATCCGCATCTGAAAATGATTCCCCGATGGCATCGACCTCTGGGCGCTCAAACCCGCTGGGAGCATCGCGCCCCGATGAAAAGCCGAAAATGCGCCCGAGGTTTGAAACTCCGCTAGATACCCGATAGTTTACGCTTACGTCGTAGAACTTCATCGCAGTGACGATCTCTCCCCGCAGCAAGCTCATCAGCGATAGATCCCCTTCTATTTTTCCTACGGATATCGCTGTCTGTCCTACAAACGGCGGCTCTGTAGAAATAATCGCCAGATTCTTGATCGTATACCCAGGGTGTGGAACAAATCGCAGCCGGAAGCTACTCATAGCGACTCGAGAGCCGGACCCGCCGATGCTGCGTTCTATCAGCGTTCTATATTTGTCCGTGGATATGAAAAAAGGGCCCGCTATTGCGGCTATGAGCAAAAGCGCGACCGCGACAAGCGTTGCAACGAGGATTTTTTTCACCTATCCCCCCAATGAATTCAAGACGTTAGCATACAGGCGGATGGTTGGCAATATGAGAGGTATGCGGGATTTCAATTGTGGACCCTCAGCTTCAACTCTTCAAGCCAGAGAAGCAACAGGTCGCGAATCCTTTTGTTTAATCCGTCGGGAATTCGCCGCGTCTGCATAACCGACATGAACGCATCCAGAGCGCTCCTCGTCTCACCCACCGTCAGGGGTATTCCGGAGGCATGCTCCAAGGTCTCCCTGTATTTGAGAGTCGTATTGACGAGCATGGCAAGCATCTCCTTTGTGCCGTCATCGGCGCTCTCGAATCTGCTGGAAATCCTCCCGAACAGTTCCCTTATGTCGTTATCGTCGATATCAGCCTTCATGACTTTCAATTGTCATTTTCATCCGACATTCTCAAGCGATATTTTGAATCCCAAAGCCACTGAACGCTGCAAAATAACGGCTTGCGGCGGAGAGTTCTATCGGCTATGCATCCATGAACCCCAAGGAGGGGGCGCGATGGCTGGGATCTTCATAACTTTTGAAGGGATAGAGGGATGCGGCAAAACCACGCAGATAAGGCTGCTCAATGAAGAACTGCGTAGCATGGGGTTTTCTACCGTTCTGACGCGAGAGCCCGGCGGAACACCGATATCCGAAAAAATAAGGGCGATATTGCTAGATCCTGCAAGCTCGAAAATATCCCCAAAAACAGAGCTGCTCCTCTACGCCGCAGGAAGAAACCAGCATATATGCGAAGTGATCTCACCCGCGCTAGCATCGGACAAGATAGTCCTCTGCGACCGCTACGCCGATGCAACGAAGGCTTATCAGGGAGCTGCCAGAGAGATCGCCCCTGAGATAATAGAATCGATTCACAGAATCGCCACCGACGGGCTGATGCCTGATTTGACCATACTCCTCGACTGCGATGCTGAGGTCGGACTTTCACGCGCCATAAAGAGGAACTCCGAAGAATCGATCTCTGGGAGCAGCGACCGTTTCGAACGCGAGAAAGTGGAATTTCACCAACGCGTCCGCGAAGGATATCTGAAGATATCGGCATCCGAACCGGGCAGGGTAAAAGTATTTGACGCGACCGAAGCGCCGTCCGTCATCCACTCGCAGATATTGTCCGAGGTCAAAAGAAAGATCGGAAATACAGGATGAACTCTATAGTAGGACACAAATCGCAGATCGAAAATATCCGAAAGACACTGGAAGCCAAGATGATGCCGCATGCCTTTCTCTTCACGGGTCCGGAAGGAATCGGCAAAAAAAGCGTCGCGCTTGAGATATTGAAATCGTTCACCTGCGTTAAGACGAAGGGCAGTACGATCGGCTATTGCGAAACATGCGCTGGATGCGTAAAATTCGAAGGCTCCTCTCACCCGGATCTGTTTTTCATCCAACCCGACGGGACACAGATAAAAATTCCCCAGATCCGCGAACTGCAATCGAAGCTGATTTATCATCCCCTCGAGGCCAATCAAAAGATGGTCCTCATAGACGACGCGCACAAGATGAACGAAGAGGCGGCAAATGCCCTTCTGAAAACGCTGGAGGAACCGCCGGAGTTCACGCATTTCATACTGATATCGGCGATGCCGCACCGCCTCCTTCCGACTATCAGATCCAGATGCCGTCAAATCGCCTTCTCTCCGCTCAAAGATGAAGATGTCGCGAAGTACCTAATTAAAAATTGTGCTCTGGAGGAAAAGAAAGCCTCCCACATAGCACGCCTGGCCGGGGGAAGCATAGGCAACGCTATCTCATTTGATCCTGCATTCGTATCAGGAGTTCTGGAACGTTTCACTGCCGTCTCCAACAAATCATCCACCGCCGACATACTGGAACTTTCAGAGACCTGGGGAAAAGAAGACACGGACAAAACAAGGTTCATCCTTGATTTTCTATCGGTCCTGCACAGGGACATGATGATGTATCTCATAACCGGCAAAAAGACCGATCTCGTCAACGAAGAGGCTGTTAAAGGCGCCTCATTCAGATCCGTCGAGCGCATCGACAAAAACCTAGATGAGATATTCGCGGCGAGGGCGAGTCTGGAATTCAACTCAAATAAACAGTTGATGTTTGAAAATCTTCTATTTACTTTAACCTCGTGAAATAAAAGGGCTTATGAACATTGAAAGCATAAATATTGAAGGCCAATCCCCTCAGCAGCCAAAGCCAGCTGAGCTCGTAGTGGGGGTTCAATTTAAAACCGCGGGAAAGATCTACAGCTTCCTGACCACCGACCCATCCCTCAAGACTGGGGACCAGGTTCTGGTCGAGGCCGATGATGGAATGTCGGTTGGATGGATCATAAATCCACCAAGGGAGTTCGAAGCATCGCATGCGCCGAAAAATCTAAAGCGCGTTTTGCATCGCGCTACGCAGAAAGAAATAGAAGAGGCAGCTCTTCGCAGAGAAAAGGCGATGGAGTATTTCGATATCTGCAAAAAGAAAATAGCGGAACACAGCCTGCAGATGAAGATGATCGACGCAGAAATAGTCGAAGGCGGCAAAAAGGTTATTTTCTTTTTCTTCGCAGAGGAAAGGGTTGATTTTAGAAGCCTGGTAAAAGACCTGGCAAGCTCGCTGCACATGAGGATAGAGATGAGACAGGTGGGTTCACGCGACGAATCCAAACTGCTTGGATGCATAGGCCCCTGCGGACTCGTAACCTGCTGTTCCTCACATATGCGACAATTTCAATCGATATCCATATCCATGGCAAAAAATCAGGGGCTGACGCCAAACCCGGCGAAACTCACCGGAATGTGCGGCAAACTCAAGTGCTGCCTCGCATACGAACAGGAGGCTTATGCAGAGCTGAGGCAGGGGCTTCCAAAACTCGGAGCTGCGGTTGAGGGTCCAAAAGGGGCCGGCAAGATAGTCGATCTCAATATACTCAAGCGCGACTGTTCCGTCCAGCTCTATGGAGGCGGCATAATCCGTTGCCTTTGCAAAGATTTAAAAATCCTCTCAAAGGATGAAAAGGAAAAGGCGATTACGGCGATGCGTACCGCCGAACATCAGGAAGAGAGGTCACGCGATCGCAGATCCTCAAACGACAAACGCATTAACAGAAACAACAGGGACAGAAAACATGTCAAAAAGGGATGACCGCTTTTACATCACCACAGCCATAGACTACGTAAACAGCGTACCTCACATAGGCACAGCCTACGAAAAAATCGGAGCCGACGTTCTAGCCAGATGGAACAGGATGATGGGCAAAGAGGTCCATTTTCAGATGGGAAATGACGAGCATTCCATCAACGTATGGAAGGCAGCGCGTGAAAAGGGACTCCATCCAAAACAGTACTGTGATGAGATGCGAGTCCAGTTCGAAAATATCTGGCAAAACCTTTCCATATCTTACGACGGATTTATACAAACATCCGACCCGTTGCATGAAGCCGGAGTGCAAAAACTCTTCTCCAAGATAATGGAAAGTGGCGACATCTACAGCGCACGATACGAAGGCTGGTATTGCGAATCCTGCGAGGCATATCTCACAGATAAAGACCTGATCGAAGGGCTCTGCCCCAACCACAAAATGAAGCCGAAATGGCTCTCGGAGGAAAACTACTTTTTCGCACTGTCCAAATACGGCGACAGGCTGCTTAAACACATCGAAAAAAATCCGGAGTTCATACTGCCTGACATCAGAAAAAATGAAATCGTAAGCCTCATACGCGATGGACTTCAGGACGTATCCGTTTCGAGATCCTCCTTCGACTGGGGCGTAAAGCTGCCAAACGACGACCGGCACATCGTTTACGTCTGGTTTGACGCTCTCATAAATTACATCACAGCGGTGGGCTACGGCTCAAACGAGGAAAATTTTAAAAAATGGTGGCCGGCAGATGTCCACGTCATCGGCAAGGACATAACCAGATTTCACTGCGTGATATGGCCAGCTATGCTGATGAGCGCCGGCATCGAACTGCCAAGAACGATATTCGGGCACGGATTCGTCTATCTGAAGGGCGAAAAGATGAGCAAGAGCCTTGGCAACATCGTAAAGCCGATGGATATCATAGAAAAATTCGGAGCAGATCCTCTTCGATATTATCTTATGCGCGAAGGCGGTTTCGGCCGCGATAGCGACTTCACCTGGGAACATTTTATCGAAAGATATAACGGCGACCTTGCAAACGGAATAGGGAATCTTGTTGCAAGAACCATCGGGATGGCCGCGCGTTATCAGGATTGCATAATCGACCCTCCTTCGAAGATTGATCCATCATCTGAAATAGCTTCGGCGGCAAACGGATTATTTGAAAAATTTTCCTCAAACCTAAATCACCTGAACGGAGAAGTTGAGTTCCATCATGCCCTTGCAAATATCTGGGAGCTCGTCGCTTCGGCAGACAGGCACGTCAATGAAAACAAACCTTGGGAGCTCGCGAAGAAAAATAAAAAAGATCGCATAAACACGATACTGTGGGAGCTCGCCTCCGCAATACGCGTAGTTGCCACAGCGCTTTTCCCCTTCATGCCTTCGACGGCTGAAAAAATATGGTCTGACATGGGATTCGAAATCTTCGGTGATCTGGCCGAACAGGGCGCCGCATCCCTGAAATCGCCCTGGGGAAATATCGACAAAAAAATAACTGCTAAAAAAGCAAACGGCCTATTCCCCAGAATAGAAGAAGAGGAAAAAAAGGATAAACCGGAAGCAAAAAAGACAGAGTCGCCCAAGAAGGAGAAGAAGATGGAAATGGCATCGGGAAATATAGTTCAGCTCCTGGATATCCAGGATTTTGCCAAGGTAGAATTGAAAGTAGCCGCCGTAATTGGGGCCGAAAAGGTCGAGGGGGCGGACAAACTTTTGAAACTCATCATAGATATCGGCAGCGAGAAGCGCCAGATAGTCGCCGGAATAGCGAAGCACTATTCGCCTGAAGAACTTATAGGGAAAAAGATAGTCGTAGTAACCAACCTCAAACCTGCCAAGCTGCGCGGAATAGAATCCAACGGCATGCTCCTGGCGGCATCGGATGAAAATACCGTTTCCATACTTACGCCACTCAGGGATGTGGCTATAGGATCCCGGATAAAATAATTACAGCAGCAGGTCGTCCAGATCGGGGATGGAATCCTGAATGGGGCCGGTCTCCTTCGGCTTAGGTTTTGGACGAGCAAATGATGGAGCTGGCCTTGCAAACCCGCGCCTGCTCAGGGAGAGGTCCTTCGAATTACTCTCGATGACATCTATTATATGGCGGCTCTGTCGCTCCCATTTTTGAAGGGCCCTCTCTAGCAGAGGTTGGTTGACCGACCATAGAAGCGAATGTTCGCCCTTTATCTTCTGTTCTGAAAAAAGCCGATACCCCATGGAGAAGATCTGAAATCCTGTTTCATCAGGCCCTCCCCATACTACGAATGTAGCGGGCTCCTGTATTTGCAGCCTTATCTGTTTGTCGGGATCCCGCTCCGTGCGCAAAAAACCCACTATATTCAGGTTCAGCTTGATGCACCAGATTGGCTCGGTTAGCCCCTTCATGATGAGCATGAGTTCATCGAGGAAGGTCATCTGATTGAGATTGTCACGCCTGATCTGCCTGGATGCGTTGTATGTCGTGATCTCCATGTTGTCCGGCATCACGACACCGAAAAAAGCCCTGAGGAAATTAAAAACCTGCTCGAAAAACCAGACGTTCGTCTCCTCATGCCCCATCGATGTAAAATCGACATCCGGGTTAAAACCCCACGCTCCCACGACCTCCCCCTTGTCCGTAGCCTCGGTGAAAAAATCATCGAGGCCAGTGGGAATGTCGAAAGTGTCGTTTTTGCCCGCCATGAGGAGGATGTTATATCAAATAAGGGCGCGCTGTCCAGAGGCAGAGGACCTCTTTTGACCTAAAAAGAGGCGTTGATAAACTCTAGCAGGTTCCCAGGGAGGATGCCCAGCAAAAGCGAGGCGGCCAGGGCTATCGCCAAGGCCGATATCACAGCCGCACCTGTATATATCGCTTCTCCGTCGGACCGGATATCGCCTTCCTGCTTTGTGAAATAGATCGCCATCACTGGTTTTACATAAAATGCTATCGAAATCACCGATACGACTGCCGCGACGAATCCGAGCAAAATATCCCCTCCGGTCAATATCGTTCTGAAAAGATAATATCGCCCTGCAAATCCAACGGTCATCGGAATGCCCGCCAGAGAAAAAAGCAAAATGGCGAATGATGCGGAAAGAAATGGGCTTCTTTGGGAGCTCCCTGAAAGCCTCCCGATATCGGCCGTCACATCGGAACCCGGTAAAAGAGCGGCGACCGCTGCAAAGGCTCCAGCTGTTGCGATTCCAAATGCAGCGGCGTAGAAAACCATCCCTTTCATCGCAGCGGCGGGGTCAAAGACCATGGAGGGAATAACAGCCAACATATACCCTCCCTGCGAAATCGATGCGTACGCAAGCATCCTCTTGAGATTTTCCTGGCGAAGCGCCACCACCGCACCGAATATCATCGTTGCAGCTGAAATCCCAAAAAGAAGATGGTGCCATACCGGATCGTAGGATGGAGATATCGCGATCGCCAGTTTAGCAAGGATGATCACTGGCACCATCTTTCCAACGGTAGTGATGAAAGACGCACCCGGCACTGGAGCGCCCTCCACCGCATCGGGCATCCATGCGTGAAACGGAAAAGCCGCGATCTTGAATCCAAAATATGAAACCGCCATCGCTGCGCCGAACATGAAAAAAGACTTCGTAGAAGGGTCTGTTATAAATTTCGAGTTGGCCTCTATCTCGCCCAGCGCAAGGCTCGCGACGCTGCCAAATATGAATGCCATCCCCATCATAAAAAATGCAGCTGCAAAGGCGGCTGAAATGAAATATTTGAGGGCCCCTTCGAGGGAGTATGAGTTATCACTTCGCGCGGCAACCGTGGCATAGGAAGAAACTCCGGCTATTTCCATGGAAACAAAAATCATGAGTATGTCGTTTGAGGATACCGCCAAACAATATGACGCTGCCGCGATCAGAATAAATGCAAAGTAGGAGTCGGCCTCTCTCCTTATCGCCACCTTTGACGGCAGTGCGGTAAGGGCAGAAATTCCGGTCACTATGAAGATTATCATCCATATCGCAAGACAGGATTTACCTACGGAAAACGGGCCGAAGGCAAGATCATCTGCGGTCGGCCACATCATCCATGAAAGGGAAAATGCTGCAAGAAGCGCCGCAGATAATATCACCAGCGCAAATGAATCACCTGCTTCCTCATCTGAATCCGATGGTATCGCGTCCTTGATCAGGAGTATGACAGCAGCTAAAATCAAAACCAGCAACGGCGAAAAGATTTTCGCCATCAGCAGCCAGTCTATATTGCACAATTGTCCCTGCATAATTTCACTCTCTCCGTAATGCGTCCGACGCACCCGACTCAGTTGTATAGCCAAGCTCGGAGGCCGGAATTATCATCTCCACCCTGTTCGCAAGCTTCACGAATGCACCTGCGGAACCAGCGACCCTTGAAATTATAAAATCGGGGAAGAGGCCTGAAAGCACTATTGCGGATGACATTACGATCAGGGCCACCATCTCTCCAGCTCTCACCGGCGATATCGTACCCAACTCTTCATTGGAAACCTTGACGCATACCGATCTTGCCGCGGTCCATATCATAAGGGCTGCGGCCACAGCCAACCCAAGCATCCCTATTATGGCAAAACAGGTTGAGTTCTGGAAAGCACCGAGAAATATCAGGAACTCACCTGGGAACATATTCAAAAATGGTACACCCGCGTAAGCTACGAACGAAAAAACCAAAAGGACCGACAAGACAGGCATCCTGCATGACATGCGGCAGAGGCAATGCAAATCCGTGTCGGATCCCCTGGCACAAAAAACGGATAAGAGTGCGAATATCGCAGAAACAGCGAACCCATGATTGACCATGTGCAATATAGATCCGGTCACCGACATCCGATTCGCCGCGAAAAGACCTATGAGCGCTACCCCCATATATGCGACGGTAGAAAATGCGATCAGCCTCTTTATTTCTTTCTGGGCGATGGCAATAAAAAACCCACCCACGACCCCTGACGCAGCTATCACGAGGATCGGCGTGTTATAATGAAGCGTCGCTGCTGGAAAAGCCGGCAGCACCAGCCTGAAAAATCCGTACGCGCCCATCTTGACCACTATGGCGCAAATTAAAATTCCAGCCGCGATCGGGCCTTCTTCAACGGAATCTGAAAGCCACGAGTGAAGAAGGATCAGGGGAACAGCTATCCCAAATCCGGCCGCAAAAATCATAAAAAAGAACAGCTGTTCATGTGCGCTGAATCTGTGAGAATATATGTCGAGAATTTCGGAAGATCCCCCGATCGCTGAAACAGCAGCAGTGCCTACAAAAAGAAGTGAAACGCTGGAGGACATGAATAATACAAACTTAACTGCAGCTCGTGCACCCTTTTTTCTACTGCCCATCCCAATCAGCATAAAAACAGGAAAAATGGCCAAGGCGTAGAAAAGGATCATCAGATAGAGATTCATCGATATGAAAAATCCCATCGCTCCGGCAGCGCTCAACAGTATCATCGAATAGAAAAATTTATACTCCGCTATCTCCTCCCTGAAAGATGCAAACAGGGTCGCAGCTAAAACCACTGAAGAGGTAAGAAGAAGAGCAGCCGATGCGCCATCTGCCCCAACGTGGTAACTGATACCGAGGCCCGGAATCCAGCTCATCAGCTCCTGAAAATCAAATTCGCCACTTTTATCTATCAGAGTAAAAATGACAGAGGCCAAAAGAAAGGATACCCCAGAAAAAACTGAGGCCAACCATCTGGCCAGCGCACGCGATCTTATCGGCAAAAGCGCTATAAGCGCCGCCCCTAAAATAGGAGCGAGCACAGTTAGACTCAGTATGTGATCGTTTAAAATATCCATTTATAGCGCCAAGTATCCTGCCGCTACGGCGGCACCAATCAAAAAATAGAGCAGATATCTCTGAACGAGCCCGTTCCCCATAATCGATGCGACGATGCCAATCATCCACACCAACTTTGAAATTCCACCCACTAGCACTCCATCGACGATTTTTCTATCGAGGTATTCATCTATAACTTTTTTCGAAACCCATATGGTCCCTCTGGCGAAAATTCTCTCATAAAGCGCATCGAAATAGAAACCGTTTGCGACGAGGGCATGGATAGGCCCAAGCCTGGAGGTTATCCTGCCTGGCCAATCCCTCTTCTGAGCATATATGACCCAGCTGAGTATTGAAAAATGTGCGGACCATATCATCGTAGCAACTGTAAGGATGAGCTCCATAGATCGAGAAGCTGCGGCAGGCGCACGGCTGACTTCATCTGCGATCAACGCACCTATCCATCTACCGAAATAGTCCCCTCCTCCAAAAGATTTTGAAGCTCCAATAAAACCACCGAATATCGTCAGGGTGGCGAGAATCATCATTGGTATTATCATCGAAACAGGAGATTCCGAGATTTTCTTGTACTGATCGAATTCAAAATTGGGTTCGCCGAAGAAGATCGCCCCAACCGCGCGAAATATGTAGAACGAAGTGATTCCGACAACGGCAAAGCCTGCAAACCATATCCCGAGGTGGTCTCTTTCGTAGAGCTGCCATAGTATGGCATCCCTGCTGAAAAAACCGCTGGCTGGAAAAATTCCTGCGAGTGCAACCGCGCCTATCACAAAGGTCCAGGCGGTAAGCGGCATAATGCGCTTGAGTCCGCCCATCTTCATGAGATCCCTTTCTCCGCCGAGGGCATATATCGCGCTGCCAGCAGAGAAAAAGAGCAACAGCTTGAATATGGAATGCGCAACAAGATGAAATACCGCAGCTGAAAAAGCGCCTACACCTATCGATGTGAATATCAGCCCGATCTGCGATATAGTGGAATAAGCCAGAAGTTTTTTAATATCGCGCTGTCCTACAGCAAAGACCGCTGCGCATAGGGCGGCAACTATTCCAAAGATGTATATCACAGACATGGCTGATCCAGACATCACCAGGATGAAGTTGAGCCTCACCATCAGGTAAGCTCCAGCGCATACCATCACCGCCGAATGTGCCAGCCCGGATATCGGAGTCGGCCCCTTCATAGAATCCAGAAGCCAGGTATGGAATGGAAGCTGAGCCGACTTTATTGCGCAGGCCGCAAACATCAAAATAGAAACTGTCGTAGCAACCGGAAGAAAGTAAAACGCATGGCGTTCCATACTCTCGAAGCTGAAAATCCCTATTTTAGGATCCACATCGCCGGCGCTCATAACGCCATATACGAGAAAAATTCCAGCCAGAAGCAAGACATCTGAAAAGGAGTTCCATGCGAAGGTCTTAACGGCCACCACCCTCTTAGACCTGTCAAAAAAATCCAGCCCTACAAGAAACGACGAGACGATTCCGGCAGCACTCCAACCGATGAACATGAAGGCCAGGTTGTCAGCAAGGACGAGGAGCATCATGGCAAAAAGAAAGATCCCAAGAAGAGCGAAGTACCTGGCAAAACCCGAATTTTTCCACATGTACCCTATCGAATATATGGAAGTGAGCAAACCAAGCCCGGATATCAAAAGGGACATGACCATAGAAAGCTGGTCTATTTTCAGCGAAAGATCGATCACTACTTCGTCCGACACTATCCATCTGTAGAGCGGTCCCGTTATCACAGCTGGATCGCCCGCTTCGAAAGCGGTGATGGTGAAAAAGAGAACAACCGCCCCTGCAAAGGAGATGGCCGAGGCTATCACTCCAAAAAGCGCCGACCACTCCCTATATTTTGCAACTTCACTCCCGGCGGTAACAGCTGAGATTATCGCATTCACAAATGCGGAAAAAAGCGGAGCGACCGCTATGAGCCAAATCAGCTCCTGGAGTGATATGCTCCTGTAAATCAGATCCAGCATGCTAGCCCTTTAAAAGATTAAATCTGTCCGAATAAATGCTTCCGGTCCTTGCATTGATTGCTGCGACAATGGAAAATCCTGCTAAAATCATGGCTGCTCCCAAAGCCATCAGAACGATGACTATTCCCCTCCCGGAAGGAAGTAGGTTCCACCTTGCAAAAGATATGATTGCAAGAATCGATGCGCAAAACATGGTAGCTATAGAGACCATAACGATAAGGATATTTCTCCTTGCCACCGCCCCTATCGCACCAATCGAAAACAAAACCAGGCTGAGTATAAGATAATGCTGGAGACTTATCATAGCGCGCCTCCGTCCTCTTTATGCCTTCTTGACCCCGAAGACAGATAGCGGGCGCACAATCCTGATACAAAAATCATAAGAGTTGCTGCTTCTATTTCAAAAAATCTTTCTCCCAAAAGCGACTCTGTAAGGGAGGATGCCGAGGTAAAGTAATCGCCCGCTTCAGGAAGCTCTATGTAAGGGGGTTTTGCTATCGCAACAATGACAACGATGGACATGCACATTATAGCAACTGATGCGGTTATTGAAAAAAATTTCATGATGCGCCTCTGCTCCTCGTAGATGTTGAGCTTAACAGAGGCATATACGAACATAAACGCGACCCCTATAGCTATCAGCAGAATGAACAGCGAAGCCTCGATGTAACAAGCAAGCACCACCATAAGTATGCCGTAGAGGACGGAAAGAACCGAAAAAAATATCGCGGCGGTCAAAGCCCTGGTGCGAGTGATCAGGATGAGGGAGAGAATCACTGCAATTCCTGCCAAAAAATAAAATGTAACCTGTTCGATCATCCAGCCCCCACATATACACGACAACCGCCGTCATTGCGAAAGGATTCGCGGAACGAGGATGAGGAGCGCCAAACTCAGTCCCATCTCTTTGGGACAGAAGGGGCCTTCCGGTAGGCCCTGCCATCTCCGGGCGTTGCAGATGGGGCAGCGGTTCCCTTCGGACTTGAAATCTGCGGAATCTGACTCTGGGGAACAGAGGTTCCCTCGGCGGGCCTCTGCGGCCGAGGAGCCTCTATCCCCCAAGCAGCAAGCGTGCCGGGGCTTGAATCGTTCACTATGCTGTATACGACAGAATCATCCCGATTATCATTCAAGACCGCGTATTCACGCGCCGCGGCCTGCCCTTCGAAGGTATTCGAATCCTTCATCAGAATCTTGTATGTTCTCAGCGCCTCCTGGCGATAGGGCTCAGACCTGATCAGGAGTTCCTCCGGAGATATCTGATAGTTAAAGAGCACCCAACTCCACTTCCTGTGCACGTACCAGACGTCCTCGTTGACGCGAGCCCAGAGCAGAAGCCCCTTCCTGTGCCATTCGCCTTTTGGATGACGCGCCAGATAGGCCTTCACCCGGGGAAAGACATTATCAGGATGCCCCACGAGCTCCCTCAGGAGGAGATAAAAATCGGCCTCCTGTGCGTATTTGCTGCCCGGGTACTTGCTCATCAAGGTTTTATAATGAACACCTGTGTATGGAATATAGACGATGGCATGAACATATTCGAAAGAACCGGGACCATACTGAGAGTTTAAAGCCGCCGCCTCCCGCTGCATGCAGGTCGGATCGCCGCCGCCACTCCAATAACATTTTTTCTCGGCGCGCTCGGTAAAACTATCCGCGAGTGAATCCAGGAGCCTGGCGCATTTGACAAGTGACTCCGGCGCCCATTTTTTATCCGATAAATTCGTCTGGGAATATCCGCAGAAGAATTTGGCCGCCCCCTCGAGGTTGCCGCTTCGCTCCATCGCATACCCCTCGTCCAGCGGACTGGCCTGTGCGGTTGCCGCAAAAAGAAGACAAGCAACAACCACCGAAGATAACGAAATGCCGCGTCCGGTCAGCTTCAAGATTCCCCCTATCCCCTAAAAGGCATAAAAGAAGGCTGGTGCAAAAACCCTGTATTGTTAATGAGTTAAGAACACGGAATATTACCAACTACCCCCTTTTATGCAATAAAAAGAATCCTCCGTTAGAAATGAGGATCTTTTTCCTTAAAATCTTCTCTTTTGCTCCAAAAAATCTCTTTGCTGTAAAGCTTTCATGTTGATAGCAATCGCGCACCGATGAATAAAAAGAGATTAAATCTTGGACTGGATCTTGGATCAATATCCCTGAAAACCGCCCTTCTTGACGAAAATAATCATATTTTATTCGAAAAATGGATGCGTGTTGCGGGAAATCCGCTCGGATCCCTCAAAATTCTACTAGATGATATCAAAAAATCCTTTGGAGAGCTCGAATTCAGCTCAATCGGTTATACCGGCAGCGGAAGGGGGCTTATATCCGAGATCCTGAAGGAGGCGGCATCGATAAATGAGATCAGCGCCCACGCCGCCGCCGTCAAAGAGTTTCATCCTGAGGTAAAAAGCGTGATCGAGATAGGCGGACAGGATTCGAAACTCATACTCTTTGGCGATGAGGATGAAATATCTGAATTTAGAATGAATGAGCTCTGCGCCGCGGGGACCGGAGCATTTCTGGATCAGCAGGCCGCAAGGCTTGGGATGGAGATAGAGGAGTTCGCCCTCAAAGGACTCGAAGCCACCTCCCCTGTCGCAATCGCCGGAAGATGTGCGGTCTTTGCAAAAACCGACATGACCCATCATCAGCAGGAAGGCCGACCGCTTCCCGATATAATCGCCGGATTAAACGAGGCGCTGGCTCGCAGCTATATCTCGAATCTGGTAAGGGGTAGATATCTCCATCGGCCGATATCCTTTCAGGGGGGAGTTGCCAAAAATGCCGGGCTCGTAGCCGCATTCAAAAAGATGCTCTCCCTTAAAGATGGGGAACTCATAATACCAAAAAATCATCTGACTATGGGGGCCATCGGCGCCGCGATAGCCGCGAGAGGATCCCCTCCCCGCAACATGGTCAGGATATCATGCATAGAAAAATCTCTGGAAAAAATCTCGGAGATCAAGATCACACAAAAACACGCGCTGCCGAAACTCAAATCCGCTTCGCAGAGGATAATCGACAGCTCGCTGAAAAATATTGTCAGCTCGGGAGTGTTTCTGGGAGTCGATATCGGCTCTGTGTCGGTCAAGCTCGCCGCGCTATCAGAGGATGGAGTTATATATCAGGACTACGAGTTTTCCGACGGGCGCCCGCTCGATGTCCTTCGCAAGCTATTTGATAAGCTTGATAAAGCATCTCCGAATTTGAAATTTTCAGGAACTGGAATAACTGGAAGCGGCAGGGCCTTCTTAGGAAAGTTGATCGGGGCCGACACTGTGGTAAATGAAATAACCGCGCAGGTCGCAGCGTGCAAATCGGTCATGCCAGAGCTCGACACAATCATAGAAATAGGCGGACAGGATGCAAAATTCATACGTCTCGAAGGTGGGTCGGTAAGGCGCTTCGAGATGAACCGCGTCTGCGCCGCCGGAACCGGGGCGTTCTTACAGGAGCAATCCGCAAGACTTGGAATAGATCTCTCGAGGGAGTTCGCGGCAAAGGCTGCCCTGAGCGACGCCCCTTCGAATCTCGGAGCCAGATGCACCGTATTTATGGAATCCGATCTCGTGTCGCATCAACAGAGCGGATCTAGTAAAAATGATCTTCTGGCAGGGCTGGCATACAGCGTGATCACGAACTATCTCGAAAAAGTCGCGCCTGTCAGCGAGATAGGAGATAAAATCCTCTTCACCGGAGGAGTCGCCCAAAACGATGCCGTAGCGTCAGCGCTTGAAAACAGGCTCGGTAAATACGTGATGAGATCAAGGCTCGGCAAGGTGACCGGGGCTATAGGGGCTGCGATAGCTGCACATAGCGATAAACTGAAGAAAAAATATTCCAGCAGCACTTTCATAGGCGTATCGGCAGCGATGGAGATCGAACATTTTTACTGTGAGGACTGCGAAAACGGATGCCTGATTTCGAGAGCCGTAAAAAATAACGGCGCTATCTTCGGAGGAAAGTGCGGCAAGTGGGATGGAGAGCTCAAATCCGGTCGAACTTCGAAATCCGTAATTTCTAAAAGGGCCTCCATTTTTGGATACTCCCCCTCAGTTAATCCCGGCGGATCGTCTGTCAGAGGATGCATAGGAATACCCAGAGCGCTGATCACATTCGATCAAATCCCGCTGTGGCGATCGTTCTTTGAGTCGCTTGGTTTCAAGGTTCTGCTCTCCCCTCCCACGAACAAGGCTATGCTCGAGGATGGGATGAAACATATAACTACGGAGACCTGCCTCCCGGTCAAGGCCCTCTGCGCGCACACGTGGTGGCTCGAAAAGAATAAAGAGGTCGATGCCATATTTGTACCGTCCTTGGTTTTTTCCGAACGCGACAGATTCGGAAAGGACAATTCGCACTGTCCTTACGTCCAGTCTGCAGCACAATTCGCATCCCCTGTGACATCGAAAAAATTTCTCAACCCGGTCGTAAATTGGAAGTGGCATCCGCAGGATTATAAACGCGAGATGGTTCGGATATCGAAGGAGCTTGGCGTTTCTGAAAGAGCGGCGAATCGCGCATGGGAACAGGCTTGTGAGGAAATGAAAAAAGCCAGATCGAAGCTTCGGAATATCGGCGACAACATCCTCGCAAGGCTCAAAAGCGGGGAGCTGAAAAGGGCCTTCCTCTTGCTAGGCAAGGATTACAACCTTCATGACAAGTCCTTAAACTCAGGCGCGGCCGGGTTGTTGGGAGCGATGGGTGAAGCCATCATAACCCAGGATATGATAACCGACGACTCGGCAAATTATCCGGATGGATACATCAACATGGTGTGGAGCCACGGAAAGGAAATAATTTCAGCGGCTCACATCGCATCGGAAATTCCGAATTTATTTCCCGTGATGATAACCAGTTTCGGATGCGGCCCAGATTCGTTCACGATAAACCAGGCGCGCGAAGCCGCAAGGGGAAGGCCCTTTCTCCTCCTCGAGGTCGACGAACACAGCTCGTCGGTGGGAATGGCAACACGCATCGAGGCATTCATAGACTCCCTGTCAAAGGACTACCAGCCAGCCAATGAGCCTGCGAAATCGGCATACCTTCACACTGGCAAAATCCGGAGGATATTCCTCTCACAGTTTTCAGATCACGGCCTGGCGTTTGCTGCCACATTCAAGAAGCTCGGATTCGACCCGGTCCTTCTCGACCTGCCGAATGAGGAATCCCTTAAGCTTGGGTCCATGCACTCGACATCGGGAGAATGCCATCCGTACACGCTGATGCTCGGAGACTACATAAAGGCCGCTACTAGGAACCTCGACTTCTCGAGCTCTGCTTACTTCACACCTGACTCGGCGCTGTGCCGCGTGGGGCAATTCGGCATCCAGATTAGAAATATCGCCAAGGCAACCGGGCTACGTCTCCCGGTGATAACTAAAATTCAGGATATCCTTACCCTTTCCACAGCCGGAAAGTCATCTCACATGAAGGCGTTGACGACATACTGGGAGATGATGCGCGGCATGGATTTCTTCATGCAAAAATTTCTCGAAACGAGAGCGTACGAAAAACATCCCGGCGACGCCGACGTCGCACACGAAAAAGGGAGAATGGCAATAATAGAAAGCATCTCGACTGGAAAACCTCTCGATGGGCTTGCCAAGGCAGTTGCGATGCTAAACGACGTTGGCACCAATAAAAAACAGCGCAAATTTAAAATAGGAATTACCGGAGACTATTACACCCGTGTCTGTGATTTCGCGAACAATCAAACGTTTAGGGAAATCGAAAAAATGGGCGGCGTCGTAATGCTCCCCTCCACGCTGTGCGAATTCGTGAAATATGATGTTCACCAAAAGCCTGTCTGGGCAATAGGCCACAGGGATCCTGCCGAACTCATCAAGCAGCTCGTCGCTAAAAAAGTGGTCTATGCAAAGGAAAATAGAGTCAGAAAGATATTCGGAGATGGCATCGACTACAACATCCCGCTGGAATACGAAAGAGCGGTAAAATACATGCGTCCATACATGAGCGAAAAACTGCCGTCGGGGCTTACCGCATCGGTGGCAGGAATCCTCGAGCAGATCCATGCAGGCGCAGATGGGATTCTTAACCTTATAACTTTTCACTGCACCTATGGACTTGTAATATCTTCGGTATTATCATCTATCGACAGGGATTATCCGAAGATCCCAAAACTAACGCTCATCTTCGAGGGGTTAAAGCCTGCTCACAACAGGGTGAGGCTCGAAGCATTCATGGAGCGCGTAAAATCTTCGGCAGCCGGAGGGAAGCGATGATCGCAAAATTTGTTATATTCGGAATGCTGGGAATCTGCACTAACCTGTTTATAACCGCATTGTTTTCGACGATCGCCAAGAGAAAGCTCGAACTAACTGGCGAGGCGTCTGTTGTCATGTTTCCTGTCTACGGACTCGTAGCATTCATCTATCCGGTCGTCGCAATACATCTCAGCCACCTGGACTGGTATCTTCGCGGTGCAGCCTACATGCTCATCTTTTACGTATTCCAATATGTCATCGGCCTTGGCTTGACCAAGCTCAGGCTCTGCCCCTGGAACTATTCCGGCAGCTTCTCCCTGCATGGGCTGATAAGGTTGGCGGATGCGCCGATATGGTTCGGATGTGGGCTGGCTCTGGAGTGGATCTATCCGATCGCCAAAGCTGCCGCGAATGTAATTTGAGACGCTTGAAGCCGTTGAAGTTCCGGGCTGTGCACAACATTGGAACCTCTGAAAAGCTAGCGGTAACAATAACTTCGACCATGGACAATTGACCATCGACCAAAACATCAAGAAGCTAGAATCCAGAAGTGAGAAGCGAGATTTCTACAGGCGAGGTTTTTCTAGCTTCCAGCCTCTCGCTTCTGGACGAATTCGTCGGCGATATCCCTGCGATAGATCTTTTGACCGGGTCTGCGCAATTCAGAAAAAAAATCGACAACACTTCTATGGAAGACCTCTTAAAACTATCTGAAACCCCGCAAGAATTTGCAGATAGAATCTCCGGTTATCTTTTGTATTGAATAAAACTTCGGTCGGTCATCTGACTGAGGTGCCGTTGGTAGACTTCAGATCCCCTAGGACAAGCCTGCCGTCTCTATTTTCGAAAAAAAGATGCTCTCTTGAAATGGTCGTTACGCCGCCAAATATTTCTCTTCCGACAATTCTTTTTTCACCGGGCCTTAAAATAAAATAATTAGATATCTGTTCATCGATACCTTGGTCATCCGAGGCGAAGAAAGTAAAAACTCCAAGAGATACGACTAACCCCCCAGACCACGGGGCGTATTGAACTTTAGCAAAGCCGTCGCCCAAATTCACATATAGCGGAGTATTTGAATTTATATTGTACAGATATTCCACTCCAGGCTGCAAACGCCCCCTATAAAAATCCTTGTTATCAAATTCCGCTGAAAGCCCGTTTGTCGATTTCAGGTCTGTGATGACTACCGAACCTTCACCCCTGTTTTCCAATTTCAGGTGTCTCGCTGAAACGGTTCTGTCATCGCCAAAGTCCGTTCGACCGAGCACGATAGAGGACCCGCTAGGAACCTGCACGATACGTGATCCATTTTTACCTACGATTCGAGCCATGATTGAATCGCCATCTAAGAACAGATCGACGTAACAGCTTCTGTTCAATACCAGCCTGAACGGACCCGTATTCTCTATTTCGGCACCATATCGAACGCCGGGGATTAAATTTGAACCAAAAAACAGCGCTTCCTTAGGGGCTCCACCATTGCCTAGCGTATTTCTAATCTCGGATTCAATCCCAGTTTCATATTCGAACATATCGAAATATTCTAGAAAATCACCAACTGATATATTGAAAACTTTTCCCGTGGAGTCGTGAGGATTCGATATGGTCAAAGTCTTATTTTTTGAGTTGTAATCGACGACTGTGTACATGTGACTTTCTACGAGCCATGAAGGAGCATTAGAAGGTTTGTAGATTTTAGTAGCCACATTCAGAATCGAAAAATTTATATTTGCCTTAAACTCTTCCAGCAAATCCATCGCTTCTTTTTTTGTGTACAAATACACTCTCTTCGAACGGGCCATCTTCCCCATTATAGCAAGCGACACCTCGGACTGATAGCCGCCCTCTACGGCGAGAAAGGTGTCCTGCCTCGTTTCGAACCAGCTACGATTTTCCTTTCTTCTCTTTGCATATGCGTACTCTATTATCTGAAATCCGAGATCTCCTCTTGAAAGCGACTTTAATTGAGTGTTTATTCCCTTCTTATGAATTAGCCTACTCTTTAAATCGGATCGCTTCACTTTTATCGGCGTTTCATCATCGGCAAATCTTACCGTCCATCCATTTCCTTCTGGTTTGATCATCCTGGCAAATAAATGTCTGGCGTAAGGCTTACGCGCTAGAGCATAAAGATAGGCCAATAGATAACAGTTCCCCACGGAGCCCTGCTTGAATTGTGCCTTTTTTAGATTTGGAAATATTTCATCTATAAGCGCCTCCTCTTCAGGAGATAGCTTGCCTAAGCCAATGTCCTGCAAAGCATTAACGCTACCCGCTTCATGAACGCCACGCGCAGGAAATGTAAAAAAGGCTGCGATCGCCTTGAGGAAACCGTTGAAGGAAGCGGGCATAGATTTGATCGCATCCGAGCCATCGCCTTCGGAGATCGCTTCCGGGTTGGACCGTTTTGGAGCTGCGGCAGATGGCGGCGATTCAGACTCAACAAGTCCATATCTAGCGGCCTCTGCTATAAGGAAGTCGCGCCTAGCCATCATCGATGCGTGGCCGGAAGGGGCTTGCGTTAGAGGCTGCTGCGCCGCGGGCGTAGCCGCTGAATATCCGGACTGCGCATATGCAAGGTTGCTCCGCATAAAAGCGGCCGCTGGCGTGAGTGCAGGGGCAAAAGCCGGCTGGCAACCAATCGGGGGAAAGCCGAAAGGCTGAACCGTCACGGGCACGGGCGCTGGCAGGACTGGTTTTGGAGGTGCCATTTCATCAATACTATCGTCAATTTCAGTTTAAAGTTGTCAAAAAATCAATTATTTGCCAAAAATTTCAAAAACCGTATAAGTTTCAATATATTATGACTTTAAATCAGGGACCATCATACTTGGAACTGTCGCGATGCGGGGAGCTTGAATCGCGGGCATCCGCCGCAATTGAGGCGATGGAGCGTTGCGACCTCTGTCCACGCGGCTGCAGAGTCAACAGGGCCTCCGGCGAGATCGGATTTTGCCGCGTGGGAAGAAAGGCCGGCGTTGCAAGCCACAATCTCCATTTCGGCGAGGAACCACCGATCACCGGAACGAAGGGATCGGGCACGATCTTTTTCACCGGATGCAATATGCGCTGCAAGTTCTGCCAGAACTATCCGATAAGCCAGAACGGAAATGGTGAGATAGTCTCTGCCGAGCGCCTCGCTGAAATGATGCTATCGCTTCAGGGGCGCGGCGCGCATAATATCAACCTAGTCAGTCCGTCGCACATGGCCGCACAATTTTTGGAATCGCTTTGCATCGCTGCAAAGAAAGGGCTGCGCATTCCGATCGTTTACAACTCAAGCGGCTATGAGGGGATGAAAGCATTAAAACTCCTCGATGGAGTTATCGACATATACATGCCCGATATAAAATACGCTACCGCAGAGGCCGCGAAATTTTGCTCGTCGGCCCCGGACTACTGGAGGCATGCGCGCCCTGCGATCATTGAAATGTATAGACAGGTCGGAGCTCTCCAGATGGATGAGGAAGGAATAGGAGTTCGCGGCATGCTGATACGCCATCTCGTCCTGCCGAATGGACTTGCATCCTCCCGCGAAATTTTCCGCTTCGTCGCGGAGGAACTTGGTACCGACATCCCCGTAAATCTGATGAGCCAGTACTTTCCTGCTCACGCCGCTGTCGACGACCCGATTCTTCGGCGCAAAATCACCAAAGAGGAATTTGAAGCGGCAAAAGAAGCGCTCCTTGAGTTCAATCTCGTCGAGGGATGGATGCAGGAGATGGAATAAACTCCGATCAGCTTGATCGTGCTAGCCCTAAATCCTTTTCTCCAACTATCGAAGAGAACTTATAAAAACTTGACAGCCGTCATATTATGAGCATATGATCATAACTGGATGGAGGTGATGTGGTCCGACCGCAGAAATTGAGAAAGATAGGGTGTACTCCTGAATCGCGTTATTTCAAGCCGAGGGCAACTCCCCTTTCCGAGCTAATCGAAGTGGTTCTGCCCCACGATGAACTCGAGGCCATACGCCTGCTCGATCTTGAAGGGCTTTATCAGGAGGAGGCAGCGGAAAAAATGGGGGTTTCCAGACCCACAATCGGCAGAATTCTCGCACGGGCGAGAAAAACTATCGCAGACGCTCTCATCAACGGCAAGGCGATTAAAATCGAGGGCGGAAAGATAGCGACGAATCAGATGCCGCCCGATTTCCCCAGAAGCAGGGGGAGGCACCGCAGGGGCGGCAGAAAATAAAAAAGGAGGACGATATGCCAAGAGGAGATGGAACTGGACCGATGGGAGGAGGGGCTATGACCGGAAGAGGAATGGGCTTTTGCGGAGGGTATCGCACAGGCGGCTTTGCCAATTATGGACGAGGTTTTTTCGGCGCCGGGCGCGGAGGAAGAGGAATGGGATGTCGTAATTACTATAGATGGGTGAACAACGTCCCGCAGGAATACGCACCGATATCACCTGAAGAGGAAAAAAAGTACGTCGCTGAAGATATCAAGGAGCTCGAACTGGAACTTCAGAAACTGAAAAAACATATGGCCGACCTTGAAGCGGCCTCTAAAAAGAAGGAGTGAAAATGAAAGTCGCGATAACATCATCCGGCAAATCACCGGATAGCGAGGTCGATCAGCGTTTCGGACGCGCCTCTTATTTCGCAATCTACGACACTGAAAATGACACATTTTCCTTCGCCGACAACGCGCAGAATTTTAATGCTGCAAACGGCGCTGGGATACAATCGGCTCAGAATGTCGCATCGGCTGGCGCGCAGGTACTCATAACTGGAAACTGCGGTCCGAAAGCCTTCAGAACTCTCTCGGCGGCAGGAATTAAAGTCGTAATAGGTGCAACCGGCACAGTCAAAGAAGCCGCTACAAAATTCAAAAACGGCGAGATGTCATACGCCACCGATGCAAATGTAGAGGGGCATTGGTGATAAAAATAGTGGTCGGCAGCGGCAAGGGAGGAACCGGCAAGACAACCGTCTCGCTCGGGCTCTCCCTTTCACTCGCTGAAAACAAAATGCCCGTGCAATACATCGACTGCGACGTAGAGGAACCAAACGCCCACCTCTTTTTCAAGGAAGCTGAATTCCAAAAAAGGGACGTCGAAGTTCTGGTGCCGGAAATAGACAAGGCGCAGTGTAATTTCTGCGAAGAATGCGCAAAGTTCTGCGCCTACAACGCGCTCGCGATATTTCCGAACACCGCACTGGTATTTAACGAAATGTGCCATAGTTGCGGCGGGTGCAAGATAGTCTGCCCACAAGGCGCCATCTCCGAAGTAAAAAGGAAGATCGGCGAAATACACACGGCTATCGCAAATAATAAAGTACAAATATCCTACGGGAAATTAAATGTGGGGGAGACCCAATCACCTCCTCTTATCCGTGCTGTTAAAAAAGAAATTGCTGATAAAAACATAGCGATAATAGACGCCCCGCCCGGGACGGCATGTCCATTCGTTGAAACGATAAGGCATGGTGACTTCTGCCTGCTCGTTACCGAACCTACGCCCTTTGGATTGCACGACCTCAAAACAGCGGTCGAGGTCGTAAGCCTCATCGGAGTGCCTTTCGGCGTACTCATCAACAGATCGGATATAGGCGATTCCTCTGTGGAGGAATTTTGCTCGAATGAAAAAATACCTGTGTTGATGAAGATACCAAACGATCGGAATATAGCCGTGGCATATTCCAACGGCATGCCGATAACCGAAGCTGATCCAAAATATAAACTGGAGTTCATGGAGCTCCACAGGAAAATTTATGAAAGAGTTGGTAATCATAAGCGGTAAAGGAGGAACCGGCAAAACGAGCGTCACAGCCTCGCTTGCCGTTCTGGCTGAAAACGCGGTGCTCGCCGATTGCGATGTCGATGCGGCGGATCTGCACCTAATTCTCGAACCTGCAGCGAGCGAGCAGGGAGAATTCAAGTCAGGGCAGCTGGCCACGATAGATGAGGATTCCTGTATAGCTTGCGGTCAGTGCGAAGCTGTTTGCCGTTTCGGTGCCGTAACAAAAGCTGACAATACGTACAGGATAGATCCGCTGGGATGTGAAGGATGCAAGACATGCGAAATAGTCTGTCCCGCAAATGCGATATCGATGCGCGAGAATATTTGTGGAAAATGGTATATCTCCAAAACCAGATGTGGAACGATGGTCCATGCAGCCTTAAAACCGGGAAGTGAAAATTCCGGCAAACTCGTCAGCCTGGTGCGAAAGAAGGCGCGCGAGCAGGCGGAAAAATCAGGCACCAGCATGATAATCGTGGACGGACCTCCCGGGATAGGATGCCCCGTCATAGCCTCTATAGGAGGCGCCTCTATGGTGATGATAGTCACCGAACCGACGCAGTCAGGGCTTCATGACTTGAAAAGGGTTATCGGTTTGGCCGCACATTTTAAGGTGCCGGCCTGCGCATGCATAAATAAGTACGACATCAATGAAGATTTATCCTATTCGATAGAAAAATTTTGCAACAACAACGGCGTAGAGGTACTAGGCAAAATTCCATACGACCTGAACGTAACCAAGTCGATGCTGAAGAAAAAAAGCATAGTTGAATATTCGGATGGAGATTCATCCGCGGAAATTCGAAACATATGGACTGCTATAAAACTTAAACTCCGAAACTAGCCGACAAAAGCGGCGGCATGATGCCAGTACCGCTTCGGCAAAAAATGAAAGGTGTAAATATGAAAATAGCGATACCTGTAACCGATGGAAAGTTGTGCATGCATTTCGGTCACTGCGAAGAATTCGCGCTCTTCAAAGTGGATGCGACCAACAAATCTGTGCTGGGCAAAGAAGTGATATCCGCCCCGCCGCACCAGCCTGGACTTTTGCCCGGATGGCTTGCGGATAGAGGAGCCGATGTAGTAATTGCAGGTGGAATGGGTTCTCGCGCCCAGGACCTTTTCTCCGAAAAGAAAATAAAGGTCGTAGTCGGCGCCTGCGGAGAAAATCCTGAAGATATCGTAAAAGACTACCTGAACGGCTCACTACAAACAGGCAATAACGCCTGCGACCACTGACAAGGCTTCCGACATCTCCTCGTATTCAGAGTACCGGGTCGCTACAAAGAAAACCATATCGCTGAGCGATGCCGACACCCCTACAGGACGCGGCAAAATCTGATCAGCGCTGTATTTAAACACCCCTTATTTGATTTGCCTATGCCATACATTTCTGATAGCGCTTCAACCACTTCGGGGGTGCCTCCGGACAGAATTTGCGAGGAATCGATATGCCAAAGGATATCAGAGAATTATTGAAGAAAAACAGCGGAAGACAGCACGACCTCTACGCCAAATATGTCAACCCGCAGTTCGTAAGGGTGCTTCGCACCATCGGATTCGACCAAAACTACGTACGCGCCGAAGGGCCGATGCTCTATGACGAAAAAGGCAATGAATACCTGGACATGCTCGCAGGCTACGGCGTCTTCGCCCTCGGCAGATCCAATCCGAAGATAAGAAAGGCGCTGCATGATGCGCTGGATTTGGAATATCCCAACATGGTCCAAATGGACGCCCCTCTGGCGGCCGCCTTACTCGCCGAAAAGATCATCGGGTATATGCCCAAAGGGGTCGATACGGTATTTTTCACCAACTCCGGCACAGAGGCTAACGAGGGGGCCATCAAGTTCGCCAGGAAATTTACCGGAAAGCAAAGAATCATATTCTGGGATCACGCTTTTCACGGCCTGACAACAGGCTCACTTGCACTCAACGGTGGCGGTGAGTTCCGGAAGGGATTCGGAGACCTTCTTCCGGGCGCAACGAAGATTCCGATGAACGATATCGAGGCTCTTCGCTCAGAAATAAAAAAGGGGGATGTTGCAGCCTTCTTCTTCGAACCCATTCAGGGGAAAGGAGTCTTCATCGCCGACGATTCCTTCTACTCGGAGGCGGAAAAGATATGCCGTGAAACCGACGTGCTTCTCATCTGCGACGAAGTTCAAACCGGCTTCGGCAGAACCGGGAAGATGTTCGCGCATCAGCATTTCAACATCACCCCCGACATAGTTACGATGGCAAAGGCGCTATCTGGCGGCTTCGTTCCGGTCGGCGCCATATGCTACCGCAGAGAGATCTACGACAAGGTATTCACCGGAATGGAACATGCGGTCGTTCACTCAAACACCTTCGGGCGCAACATAATGGCGATGGCAGCAGGCCTTGCGACGATTGATATAATCGAAGAAGAAAAGCTCGTCGAAAATTCGGCGCGCGTCGGCCAATTCATAATGGATGGTCTTAAGTCGATGCAGGACAAATTCGAGATGCTCGGAGAGATCAGGGGAAAGGGGCTGATGATAGGAATAGAGTTCAAAGAGCCCAAATCCATCAGCTTGAAAATAGGATGGAAGATGATTCATACCCTAAACAAGAGCCTCTTCAGCCAGATGATAGTAGTACCGCTCATGAAAAATCACAGGATCCTCACCCAGGTGGCTGGCCACAATGCCGACATAGTGAAGCTCTTACCACCCCTTATCATCAACGAAAAACACGCCGAGATATTTCTGACTGCATTCGAACAGGTAACCCGCGAATGCCATAAATTTCCTGGAAGCGCATGGACGGTCGCAAAAGACCTTGCCGCCGCAGCGATGAAGTCGAAAAGTACGCTCCAAGAGGGGATAACCTCAGATGTCACCCAGTAAAAAAACAGTGATTTCATTACTCATCGCAGCGGCTCTCTTCGCCTTACCTGCACACTCTCTCGCAAAAAAAAGCGATCAGAAACAGGCGGGGGAAACTCCTGCCCGACACGACCTGGGCGAATCCCTGAAGCTAAAAATTCAGCCATCCAAAAAGAACATGAACGAGCTTACCTTTTTCGGAGGCAATTATCTGGGAGATAAATGGGGAAACAGCTGGGATATAGGAGGGATGTACACATTCTATTTCAACGACACTTTCGGAGTTGCTGCTAACTATGCCTACAGCAAAATATACGGAGACAGCTCCGACATATTCGAATCAAACCTGGCGAATGATAATGTTCACTCCGTTTTCGGAGCTGTTATACTTAACAACGATGCGGCCTTTCGCGCCGGCAAATCGATCATACAATGCGATCTGTTTGCAACGCTCGGCGGAGGAAGCATCCAGATAAATAACATCTGGAAATATCTGCTCGTAATAGGAGGAGGAATAAGGGTTTACACTCCTATACCATGGTTTGCCGTACGCTTTGATGTAAATTCATACATGCACCCTACTCCCGGCATCGGAGGTTCTGCATTTAACGCTGACATCCTCATGAACCTTGGATTTTCCGTGATGCTCCCTCCAAGAAAAATCGAAACAAAGACGCTGGTGGAAATGCCTGAGGTGGAAATTCCGTCCGTTGAGGAAGCAACGGATATAAACAGATAAATCATGGGCAAACACTTCAAGACCATAGCTGCAATATCGGCAATTGTAATATTGACCCTTGCCTGCTACGCGATCCATAAAAACTACAGCCTGTTATTCGTAATACTGATAGCGTTGATGGGCGGAGCCGGATATCAGATACGCAGAATGAACATTCGCTTCGAGGCCCTCAATTCCGAATTAAACCAGATATTCAACAAATCCACCAACGGGATGCTCATAGTGGACGAAGATCACAATATCCTTCAGGCCAACTACGCCATGTTGAAGATGACCGGATACGAACCCTCCGGCGCATCGCTCTCCCGGATCGTTGGAAAAAAATGCTACGACATATATCCGAACATCAACTGCAACAGCTCATCTTGCCCCTGCAAAAGGATTTTCGACGGAGAACAGTTTTTTGAACGGGATCTTACAATATCACTTAAGGACGGAAGTCAGGTCCACTGCATAGTGGCAGCGTCTCCATTCAGAAAAGACGGCGATAGGGCTATGAGCGTAATGCTCGACTATAAGGATATCACCGAGCGCAAGGAAAACGAAAAAAAGTTCGCACGCTACAGAACGCAGCTACAGACGATGGCATCCGAGCTCTCCCTAACGGAAGAAAGGGAACGAAGAAGGCTCGCCACAAACCTTCATGATAGCGTCAGCCAAAACCTTTTTATAACAAAGATGAAGGTAGGCGCATTGAGAAAATGCGAAAACCTCGTAAACAAAGACGAGGCTCTTTCGGAAATATACGGAAATATCGACAAAGCCCTCAGCGAAACGCGCACCCTTATATTTGAGATAAGTCCGCCGATACTCTACGAACTAGGCCTCGACAGCGCTCTCGAGTGGCTGTGCGATACGGCTGGTAAAAAACATGAGATCAAATTTTCCTACTCCAGCGATATGCAGGATAGGAAAGTCGACATAGATGTCGCAATTCTAATATTTCAGACGGCGCGCGAACTGATCAACAACGTGATAAAGCATTCCAGAGCCACCGAGGTTCAGGTGATGCTCAGGGCCGGCAAGGAGTACCTGAGGTGCGTGGTAGAGGATAATGGATCGGGGTTCGACGTTTCGACCGCCCAGCAGGATCTTGGCGGAAACGCCGGATTTGGGTTGTTCAATATCAAGGAGAGGCTCAGCTATTTCGAGGGCAACCTGCTGCTTGAATCGGAAATAGGCAAGGGAACAAAGGCGACCGTCATAGCTCCTTTCAAGAGCTATGCGAGAGAATACTCGGAGGAGAAGAACAATGAAAATTAAACTCCTGCTCGTTGACGACCACAAGATAGTTCGCGACGGAATGAGAAGCCTTCTCTCCGAAGGGAAGGAAATCTCCGTGATAGGCGAGGCAGAGAATGGTCGCCAGGCAGTCGCACTTGCGAAGGAGCTAAAACCCGACGTGATTCTAATGGACATAGCGATGCCGGATATGAACGGGATAGAGGCGGCAAGCCAGATCATCAGGGAAAACGAGAGAATCAAGGTTTTAATCCTGTCGATGCACTCCGAAAAGATGTTCGTATCGAAGGCCTTCGCCGCCGGGGTCTCGGGATATCTGCTCAAGGATTGTGATATAGAGGAAATTCTCTCGGCGATCCGCGCCGTACAGGCCAACCAGAAGTATATAAGCCCCCTTATCGCCGGCACCATAATCGAGGACTATCGCGACGGGCTTAAGGAACAGAAGGTCTCGATACTGACGGAACGCGAAAGGGAGGTCCTTCAGCTGATCGCCGAAGGCAAAACATCCAAAAAAATCGCCAACTTACTTGGCATAAGCACCAAAACCATAGACGTCCACCGGCAGCAGATAATGGATAAACTAAATATCCATACGATAGCCGGCCTCACCAGATACGCCATAAAAGAGGGGTTGATATCCTAGCTGACGCTTATCAGCTTCATCCCTTCGGCATCATTTTCAGCGTCATTGTTATGATGCAGTTAATCTAGTTACTTTTTCTCGGACAAATAGGGGTTTCTACCTATACCGAAAATCCGCGTTACATGAGAGTCTGCGCCCCGCAAAGGGGGATCCTCCCTCTTTCGTCTTTCACCAATAACGATATTCGAATGGAGGCTAAAAAATGTCGAACAACTCTTCCCAGAGCGTATCGGAGATACTCTCTCGTCATCCCAACGCGTCTAGGGACAAGCTGATCCCTCTGCTTCAAGAGGTGCAGGACAAGCTCGGATATCTCTCCGAAGATGCGGTAGTAGAAATAGGCAGGCATATGAGCATTCCGGCGAGCAAGATCTACGGTGTAGCGACTTTCTACAATCAATTCCGATTTCAGCCGAAGGGGAAATATCACATAATGCTCTGCCGCGGCACCGCATGCCACGTCAAGGGATCTTCAAAGTTGCTAGACGCAGTTGTAAAAACTCTAGGGATATCCCCTGGCAAAACCACCCGCGATCGAATGTTCAGCCTCGAAGTCGTGGCCTGCATGGGCGCTTGCGGTCTTGCACCGGTCGTCAACATCAACGGTGACTTCTACGCAAAGGCCACTCCTAACAAAATCGAAAAGATCCTAGCCGATTGCAGAGAAATGGAGAAAACAAATGTCACAGCATAACAACACCAGCAATAGCATCTGCGAGTCCTGGGCAAATTCGCCTGCTCCCACAGCGTCACTCCTTAAGGCAATCAAGTCGGGTCCGCTGGCAGGGAAAACGCCTGAAGAGGCAAAATCGAAGATCGCCTCCTTAAGGCGCGAAGACGTTTCGAAAGCCACCATCTTCGTCGGAACTGGAACATGCGGTCTTGGGGCAGGGGCAGGCAAAAGCCTGGAAGCCATAAAAAAATATCTCTCCGACAAAAAGATCGATGCGGAGATCGTGGAAGTTGGATGCATAGGGCTCTGCTCCGAAGAACCGATAGTCGATGTTCAGCTTCCGGGCAAAAGGCGCTTGAGCTTCAAAACCGTGACCGAAGAGAAGGTCGTAGGCGTCCTAGATTCCGTGTTCGTAGGAAAAGTTTCCGCTGACATGACGCTCGGACAGTTTAAAAATGACAAGCTCGCTGAGTGGCCTGAAGTTCCGCACATGCACCAGCATCCCTTCATGGCTCCCCAGCACAGGGTCGTGCTCGTAAACAGCGGCATCATAGATCCATCCAACATAGATGAATACATCGCGCGCGGTGGATATGCCTCGCTCGAACAGGTGCTCACAAAAAACACTCCGGAAGATGTCTGCAAAAGAATTTTGGAGAGCGGTCTGAGGGGGCGCGGCGGCGGCGGCTTTCCGACGGGCAAGAAATGGACCTTCGCCAGACAGGCAACGGGAGACCAGAAGTATCTCGTCTGCAACGCCGACGAAGGTGACCCGGGAGCGTTCATGGATCGCGCAGTCGGCGAAAGCGATCCTCACCGCCTCATAGAAGGAATGACAATCGCCGCCTACGCGATAGGGGCATCGAAGGCCTACATATACATCCGTGCAGAATATCCACTGGCGATCGATCACCTCGTCGAAGCGATAGAAACAGCCAAGAAATACGGCCTGCTCGGAGAAAATATCCTCGGCACTGGGTTCAACCTGGAAATCATGATAAAGAAGGGTGCTGGAGCATTCGTATGCGGAGAGGAAACGGCTCTCATCCACAGCGTCGAAGGAAAACGCGGGATGCCTAGGCCAAGGCCCCCATATCCGGCGGTAGAAGGCCTCTTTCGCAAGCCCACCATCATCAATAACGTCGAAACTCTGGCTAACGTACCGGGGATTCTCTCGATGGGAGAAAAGAATTACGCAAACATCGGAACCAGCGGAAGCAAGGGAACGAAAGTGTTTGCTCTCTCAGGAATGGTGGAAAGAACCGGGCTTGTTGAAATACCGATGGGCACCCCGCTTAGCGAAATAGTATTCTCGATCGGCGGCGGAGTACCAAGAGGCAAAAAATGCAAGGCTGTTCAGATCGGAGGACCGTCGGGAGGATGTATACCGGAGGCACACCTCGATCTCAAGACTGACTACGAAGACCTTAAAAATTTTGGCGCCATCATAGGTTCCGGCGGACTCGTCGTCCTGGATGAAAACACCTGTATGGTCGATCTGGCAAAATATTTCATGGAATTCATCCAGAGCGAAAGCTGCGGTAAATGTATCCCGTGCCGCGAAGGCACCAAGAGGATGCTCGAAATACTCGAATCGATAACCAGATCGCGCAAAAATGAAAAGGGAGACGCCCCGCTTCTGAGGATGCAGGGAATAATGTCGCTGCAAAAATTGGCGCAGATAATCAAAGATACTTCGCTATGCGGCCTCGGCCAGACGGCTCCAAATCCGGTGCTCAGCACCCTCAAGTGGTTCAGGAACGAATATGAAGCACATGTCTTCGAGCGCAGATGCCCGTCCGGATCCTGCAAGGAGTTGGTCGGAGCACCATGCGCTACCGCCTGCCCCGTGGATACGGAGGCGTGGAAGTATGTGGCCCTCATCGCAAACGGGAACTACGACGAAGCCTACAGAACGATACGCAAGGCCAATCCATTCCCGTCGGCGTGCGCGAGGGTATGCCATCATCCATGCGAAAGCATCTGCAGATGCGGAACAACAGGCGGCGACCCGATAGCGATAAGAAGCCTAAAGAGATTCGTCACCGATAAGGTGGACCCGAGCGTGTACCGTCAGGAAATCAAAGCAGCCGGACCGGATGCGAAGAAAATCGCCGTAATCGGAGCCGGTCCTTCAGGGCTCACCGCAGCTAACGCCCTCTCGCTGTTCGGTTACAAAGTCTCCATTTTCGAAAAAGAAAAGAAACCCGGCGGAATGATGGTCTGCGCAATCCCGGAATACAGGCTCCCGAGAAAGAACCTTTCGCAGGAGATAGAGGCGCTCATCAACAGCAACATCGACATCAATCTAGGCGTGGAATTCGGAAAAGATATGACCGCAGATTCTCTCTTGAAGAAAGGCTACAGCGCGATCTACATCGCAACCGGATGCCACAAGAGTAAGAAAATGGGAATACCTGGAGAGGAAACCAAAGGCGTCCTGCCTGGAATAGAATTCCTCAAGGCCTACAATCTCGACCAGCAAGAACTGGCCAAAGGTAAGGTCGGCATCATCGGCGGTGGAAACTCCGCTGTGGACGCTGCGAGGGTAGCAATCAGGCAGAAGAACGTAACCGATGTCACGATATTCTACCGCAGAACCAGAAACGAGATGCCGGCCTACCCGGAAGAAATAGAAGCCGCGCTCGAGGAGGGAATCAAGATAGAAACCCTAGTCGCGCCGACCAAAGTCGTGGCCGACGGCGGAAAGCTGAAAGCGGTGGAATTCATAACCAACAAACTCGGCGACCGTGATTCCAGCGGAAGGCAGCGTCCGGTTGAAATAAAGGGGTCGGAACACGAAGTTTCTCTCGATACGCTGATCGTTGCCATCAGCGAGGATCCCGATCCCGTCGCGGTAAGCGGGCTGAAAACGACGAAGTGGGGCACCCTCTCCATAAATCCGGAATCAAAGATAACGGACAAGGCAGGGGTGTTCGGAGGCGGAGACGTTGTCCGCGGTCCCAACACAATCATAGACGCGATAGCCGACGGCAAGCGCGCAGCCATAATGATCGACCGATTTGTCACCGGACAACAGCTCAAAATAATAGACAAGATCAAGCTCCCCACCGTCTATATAGAACCAGTTGCTGTGGATGAGAGCGGCGACTCGATCCCGACCACCAGAGCAGTTCAGCCGGCAATATCCGTCTCCCTCAGGAAAAAGAACTTCTCGGAAGTTGAGCTGTCACTATCGGAGGAGATGGCTAGGGGGGAGGCCTGCAGGTGCCTGAGATGCGATCTCGATTTCACAAGTCAGTAATAAATAACCAACGAACCCTTTGAAGGAGCAAGTCATGATAAAGATAGAAGTCAACGGAAGAGAGATCGAGGCCGCCAAAGGCTCGACAATACTAGAGGCCCTCAAGAAGGAGGGAATAAAGGTCCCAACGCTATGCCATCTTGACGGAATGACTCCAACAGGCGCATGCAGGATATGCGTTGTTGAAATCGACGGAATGCCGGGGCTCGTTCCCTCGTGTTCTTATCCGGCAGCCGATGGGATGAAGATAAAGACGCATTCCCCAAGGGTGCTCGAGGCAAGAAAGACCATCGTGGAGCTTTTGCTGAGCAACCACCCTGATGACTGCCTGTATTGCCCGAGGGACGGAAAATGCGATCTGCAAAACCTTTCAGCAGAACTCGGGATACGCCAACGCATGTTCCGAGGCGAGAGGAAGTCCAGCGATCTGGACCTCTCCAGCCCCTCCATCACCAGAGACCCGGAGAAGTGCATACTCTGCGGAAAATGCGTAAGAGTTTGCGAAGAGGTTCAGTCCGTGTCCGCAATAGATTTCGTAAAACGCGGCAGCAACTCATACATCGGCACCGCATTCGACAAAGGGCTCAACCTTTCCAGCTGCATAAACTGCGGACAGTGCATAGCGGTTTGCCCCACAGGCGCACTTCATGAAACCGCTTCGGTGGACAAGGTCGTCGCCGCACTTGCCGACCCGGATAAATACGTAGTCATACAGCACGCGCCGAGCATCTCCGTCAGCCTTGCCGAAGAGTTTGGATATCCCCCCGGCAAGGACATCGACGCCCAGATGGTTTCAGCGCTCCGCAGGATAGGATTTAAAAAGGTCTTCGACACCTCCTTCTCTGCTGACCTCACGATAATGGAAGAGGGCTCAGAGTTGATAGAGCGAATCACCAAGGGCGGTCCGCTCCCGATGATGACGAGCTGTTCCCCCGGATGGATAAAGTTCGTCGAACAATTCTATCCGGAACTGCTCCCTAATGTGTCGACGTGCAAGAGCCCGCAGCAGATGCTAGGCGCGCTCATCAAGCATTTCTTTGCCGAACGGGAAGGAATAGACAAGTCCAAGATCGTAAGCGTTTCGATAATGCCGTGCACAGCTAAGAAGTTCGAATGTGCAAGAACTGAAATGGCATCCGACTTCATACCCGACGTGGATTACGTCCTGACGACCAGAGAGGCCGGCGAATTGATAAAGATGTTCGGAATAGACCTCAAAGCTCTGCCCGCGGATTCGGCCGACAATCCTTTCGGCGAAAGAACGACGGCCGGGAAAATATTCGGCGCCAGCGGCGGAGTCATGGAGGCCGCGATAAGAACGGCTTATCACCTGCTGACCGGCAAGGAACTCGAAAACCTCGATGTGAAAGCAGTCAGGGGTTTTGATGGAATCAAAGAGGCCAAGATTCAGGTGGGGGATTTGACGATTGGCGCCGCAGTAGCCAGCGGCCTTGGCAACGCAAGAAAGCTGATGGAAGAGGTGAAAGCCGGCAGGAAGGATCTGCACTTCATAGAGATCATGACCTGCCCGGGAGGATGCATCGCAGGTGGCGGACAACCGTTCGACATCGACAAGAAGGCAGCGGCCGAAAGAATGAAAAAACTGTACGACATCGACAGCTCTGAACCCGTCAGACTCAGTCACAAGAACAAGGAAATCCAGAAGCTCTACAATGAATTTCTCGGAAAGCCTCTCGGGGAAAAGAGCCACAAGCTGCTCCACACTCACTACACCAAGCGCGATGTTATACTGTAAACGTGGATTAAGGAGATTTTATGAGCCAGAAAAAGAAAATTCTTGTAGTCGATGACGACGTCGACATGCTCCACCAGGTTGCGATGATGTTGTCGGACGGTGGATACGAAGTCATCATAGCCGAAGGGGAACGCGGGGCAGAAGAGGAGCTCGTCAAGTTTCATCCCGACCTGGTCATTCTCGACATAATGATGGAACACGAGGATTCCGGCTTCGTAATCAGCCATCAGGTGAAAAAACTCTACCCTGAAACGCCTGTCATCTTTTTGTCGTCAGTGAACGCAAGCACTGGAATAAGTTTTCCCACAGACACGCCGGAGGAAAGGTCCTGGATCAAGGCAGATGCATTCCTCAATAAGCCTGTCCGCGCCGAAAGCCTGAAAAATGAAGTCGAAAGACTTCTCGCCTAAGCTTTGGAAAGGTATGGCAGCATGCCGCCGCAGGGATACATACGGATGCGAGCGCTACGCAGCAACCTGCGTAGCGCCCGGCTTCCCGGCAGAATTCCCGGAATATCGTTTTATAGTTTTCGTCGGGCTGCTTTGCAGCCTGGGCTTTTCCAAGGTCACCCAGGTAGCGTTTGGCGTCAACCTGCTGGTCTAAGGAAATCTGACCATGGTCGCCGACCGAGAGGAGATGAAGATGGTCGTGAATAACCTCGTAAGCAATGCGGTACGGAAAAACGATCAGGGAGGAATATATGGCAAAGATAGTGTGTATAGATGATGATATAGATGTGCTCGAAACGTGCAAACTCCTTCTGACCGAGGCTGGCCACAGCGTAGAAACTGCGACAACCGAAAGGGATGGCCTCGCGAAAACGAAGGAGTTCAACCCTGATCTCATAATGCTCGACCTTATGATGGAGGACATTACAACCGGTTTCCACCTAGCCTACAATTTCAGGTCCGACGATGTCATGAAATTCAAACCAATTCTCATGCTCACATCGATCAACCAAAAACCTGGCGCCAACCTCAACCCTGATGCCGAAGGTGAATTTCTTCCGGTTGACGCATTCATAGAAAAACCGATTCGCAGGGAAACTCTGCTAAATTCCGTTAACGCCCTTCTCTCGCTCCCAAAGGAGAAGATAAATGTATCCGGTAGGAACAAGGTAATCTGAAATACTCTGTACAAAAAAACACATCGCATGCTGAAATTGCAAAGTCAGCTATTTTAAAAGGAATCATATGACCTCTTCATCTCTAAAGTACCCAGATTTTATATCCGCGGCTCACATTGAAGATATAATATCCGGTTCTAAAAAAGACCCTGCACGGATCGATGAGATCCTGCAGAAGTCACTATCCCTGCATCCGCTCACCATCGAGGAAGCGGCATCGCTTATATCCGCAACCGACGGGGACTCTGAGGAAAAAATTTTCAACACGGCGAGGGAGCTGAAGCGCAGGGTCTATGGAAATCGTATCGTGATATTCGCGCCCCTCTACGTGGGAAATGAATGTGTGAACGACTGCACATATTGCGCTTTCCGCAGGTCGAACAGCAAGGTATCCAGAATAACATTGTCGCAGGAACAGCTCGTCGCCGAAGTTGTCGCACTGGAGTCGGTCGGCCATAAAAGGCTCATATTGGTGTTCGGAGAACACATAAAATACGGCGCCAACTTCATAGCCGATTCCGTAAGAACTGCATATGCCACCAAGATAAAAAACGGCGAGATCCGCAGGGTGAACATCAACGCAGCCCCTATGGACATCGACGGCTACAGGATAGTCAAAGAGGCGGGAATAGGAACCTACCAGATATTTCAGGAGACCTACCATCGCCAGAGATATGCGGAGGTGCACCCAAAAAACAGCAAGAAGGGCGATTACATGTATCGTCTGCATGGACTCAGTCGCGCACTTGAGGCCGGAATAGACGATATCGGAATAGGCGCCCTGTTCGGGCTATACGATTGGAAATACGACCTCATAGCCCTGCTCGCGCACGCCGATTTTCTACAAAAGAAATACGGAATAGGACCGCACACAGTTAGTTTTCCAAGAATCAAGCGAGCCATAGGCGCAACGGTCGATAACAAATATTTTGTAAGCGACAGGGATTTCAAAAAACTCGTCGCGATACTGCGCCTTTCGATCCCATATACGGGAATGATTCTGACAGCCAGGGAAGGAGCCGAGGTCAGAAAAGAGGTGATGGAGTTCGGAGTTTCCCAAATAGACGCTGGCAGCCACATCGAACTGGGCGGGTACTCAAATCCGGCAAGAGATGCTCAGGACTTGGCCAGAGAGCAATTCGAGCTCGGCGATATGAGGACTCTAGACCAGGTGATAAGCGAACTCGTAGATGGAGGCTTCATGCCCAGCTTCTGCACCTCCTGCTACAGGGTCGGGCGCACCGGTGAGATATTCATGGAATACGCTATCCCCGGATTCATAAATAAATTCTGCACGCCGAACGCGATCATGACTTTCGCCGAATATCTCATGGACTTCGCTTCCGACGATACCAGGCGAAAAGGTTTTTCTCTGATAGAATCTGAGCTGATTAAAATAGACGACCCGAAAGTCAAGGATATCACCTTAAAAGCGCTCGAGCAGATAAAAGATGGCAGCAGGCGCGACGTCTACCTCTGAGAAAGATAAATCATCAAAATGGATATTGCGGCCGGAGTGATTCCGGATATTCTTGAGGCCTGCGCAAGATCGCGAGGCTCGACTCGCTTGAGATTCTCAACAACTTCATTTGAAAGCCCTTTTACGGAGGAATAATCGAAATTTCCAGGCACTCTTATTTTTTCAAGCTCCGCAAATTTGGCAATGAGCCTCTTCTGCGATTCGATATATCCGGCATATTTAATGTTGACCTCTATCTCGGCCGCAAGGTCATAGGACAGCGAGGCCGATCTCTCGGGAGTAAGCGCGGTCACGACTTTTTCGAGTGAAAGCTCCGGTCGCGAGATAATTGAACGAAGAGCCTGCGGTTTTTTAAGTGGAGCGCTGCCGAGACCTACTAAAATTTCATTTGTGCCCTGCGTTGGATAAATGATCCGTTCGTCCACAAATTCCATAAATTCCGCTATGTCGCCCCTCTTTTCACCGAATGAAATCCACCTTGATTCAGAAATGAGGCCAAGGCTCCTGCCGATAGGTGTGAGCCTGGCATAGGCGTTATCCTCGCGAAGGAGAAGCCTGTGCTCAGCCCTGGAGGTGAACATTCGATACGGCTCTTCGGTTCCCTTGGTAACGAGATCATCTATAAGAACTCCTATGTATGCCTCGTCTCTGCGCAGAATAACGGGCGGTTCTCCGACAATCGAACGCGCCGCATTGACGCCTGCGATAAAACCCTGCGCCGCCGCCTCCTCGTATCCGGAGGTGCCATTGATCTGCCCCGCATGATAGAGCCCGCTGACGAGCTTGGTCTCGAGAGTCGGCCTCAGCTGAGTCGGAAGAACGAAATCGTACTCCACAGCATAACCGCTTTGAAGTATTTTGGCCTCCTCCAGAGCTGGGACCGTTTTGAGCATAGCGTATTGAACTTCAAGCGGCAGCGAGGTCGACAGTCCATTGACATAAATCCACGGCGTGTCTATCCCTTCCGGCTCGAGGAAGAGCTGGTGCCTCTCCTTGTCGCCAAATCGTATGACCTTGTCCTCTATCGAGGGACAATAGCGCGGGCCCACACCCGATATTTTCCCGCTATAAAGAGGCGAGCTGGAGAGATTGTTTTTGATCACTTTGTGAGTTTCGATGTTCGTATGTGCAATATGACAGGAAAGCTGCGGCAGATCGTTTGTAACATCATCATATGAAAATTTTGGTCGCGGCACGTCGCCGTCCTGCCTCTGACATTTTGAAAAATCTATAGTGTCGCGATCCAGACGCGGGCATGTGCCGGTTTTCATCCTCCCTATTTCAAAGCCAAGAGAGAGAAGGGATCGCGAAAGACCTTTGGATGAGAAATCACCTATCCGCCCTCCTTCAACATGCTCCATCCCAAAATGGAGAAGGCCGTTCATGAAGGTTCCTGCGGACAGCACGACTTTTTTGGACTCGATGCGTATTATCGAAGCATCGCTTAGCTGCGCTGCGACTCCGACGGCGCGACCATCCTCCGTACTAATATTGTCGACAACCGCCTCAACTATTACGACTCCAGTGGCATTCAGCAGGACCTTTTGCATGTAATCGGAATATCTCTTGCTGTCGGACTGACAACGCGTCGCCCGAACCGCAGGCCCCTTGCTCCTGTTGAGAAGTCGAAACTGTATCCCCGTGGCATCGGCGGCGCGCCCCATCTCTCCGCCAAGGGCGTCAAGCTCACGCACGATATGCCCTTTCGCAAGCCCTCCTATCGCGGGATTGCAACTCATGGCGCCGATCGTGGATATCGATCCGGTAATCACACAAACGGAAAAACCCATTCTCGACGCGACGAGTGCAGCCTCTATTCCGGCGTGGCCGGCGCCTACCACTGCGATGTCGAATTTATTTTTCATTAAACTACAACCTACTTTTTTCCGATCATTCACTATTCACCAGTCACGATTCGCGGAATTTATTACTTCCCTATGCAGAAGCTGGAAAATATCCGATCGAGAAGTGCGTCATCTATATTTTCACCCAAAATCTCGGCTATTTTTTCGTGGGAAACGCGAATACTCTCCACGATGAATTCGACAGGCAGCATCCCATCCGCAATCGCATCATCAGCCTCACGCGCAGACATAAGCGCGGCATCGAGAAGCTCCTTGTGTCGCGCCGAAGTCACTATTTCAGATCCCTCGCTGCTGACGTTCCTGTGTGTCACGATATTTCTCATCGCGGAGGTGATGCCATCTATGCCTTCTGAAGTTTTCGCTGAGACGTTCAAGATGAGCCTGTTAAAAATTTCGCCGACATCGGACGGCGAAAAAACCTGCGGCAGGTCGAATTTGTTTATCACAACTATCGACATAGATGGATCCAGTGAAGATAGCATCTTACGTTCATCGTCATTTAGCGGCCGCGATCCGTCGATGACGTATATCACAAGGTCGGCGCCGCCGAGCTCCCCCCTCGCCCTATCGACGCCTATCCTTTCTACTTCGCAGGCGGAATCGCGAAGGCCCGCCGTATCCCTCAGGCGATACAGATACCCCCCAAACGTGATCATGGATTCAACCACATCCCTCGTAGTACCAGGGAGGTGATGAACGATCGCGCGGCTTTCACCGGTGATGGCATTCATGATGCTGGATTTGCCGGCGTTGGGAGGGCCGGCTATCACTGTGGTAACGCCGTCTTTCATGATGCGCCCTTCCTTGTAGCTGCCTGAAAGTTTTGAAAGCTCCGCGACGATCTCTCCCATCTTCGCAATTCTGTCGCTGCCCATCAGCTCCGGAAGCTCTTCTTCCGGAAAATCTATCGATGCCTCCAGGAAACTGCGAAGGTCGAGGAGTTTTTCGCTGACTGCGGATATCGCTCGCGAAAGCTCTCCCGACATCTGCCTCGCTGCATTTTTGGAAGAGGCTTCGCTCGTGGCTGATATCAAGTCCGCCACAGCCTCGGCCTGAACAAGGTCCATCTTCCCGGCAAGAAAGGCCCTGCGCGTAAACTCTCCCGGACCCGCAGCCCTCGCGCCGGCTGCGATCGCAGCATCGACGAGCTTGCCGAGAATTATCGGCGAACCATGGCAGGAAAATTCAACCATATCCTGCCCGGTGTATGTGGAGGGCGCAGGGAGATAGACCGCCATCACCCTATCGACGATATCGCCGTCGCAGCACAACTCCCCGAGATATAAAGTTCTCGGCTTCATATCCCCGCTCAGGACCTTGCCCTTCCAGAGCCTGTCGAGGATCTCCCTCGATTTCGGACCGCTGATCCTGACGACTCCTATCCCGCCAAATCCTTGCGGGGTCGCTATCGCGGCTATCGTATCTAAATTCGATATCATAGTATCCGGCGAGAACTACTTCCTAGCGCGACCATCTGTCAACCTCGGCATTTCGCCTCCCAGTGGACTGTAAAAACGGCTCTGGTGCGCTTAAACACTGATATTGACGGCGATATGCAAAAGTGTATACTGCGAGCCCTTGTGGAATATTCCGCAAAAACACCAATAAAAACAACTAATTAACTAATTGGAGGGGTTATGGCTTTAAAGGTAGGAATCAACGGTTTTGGAAGAATCGGCAGGCTTTCGCTCAGGGTCATGCTCGAACATCCCGACATCGAATGCGTCGGAATCAACGATCTCATAGACACCAAGCTCATGGCTCACCTCTTCAAGTACGACTCTGCCCAAGGGATGTTCAGGGGCGAGGTCTCCTGCGATGAGAGCTCAATTACGATCAACGGCAGAAAGATACCTGTCACCAAGGAGAAGGATCCTTCCGCGCTTCCCTGGAAGAACAGGGGCTGTGATATCGTCCTTGAATGCACCGGGCTTTTCCTAAACCAGGAAACAGCGGGCAAACATCTCGCCGCCGGAGCGAAAAAGGTTATCCTTTCGGCTCCTGCAAAGGGTGGAGAGATCCCAACTTTCGTCTACAACGTGAACCACATGGACTACGATCCTGTGAAAAACACGATATTCTCCAACGCCAGCTGCACGACTAACTGCCTCGCACCGGTTGCGAAAGTCCTTCACGAAAACTTCGGCATCGAACATGGCCTCATGACGACAATTCACTCTTACACCAACGACCAGAGGGTCGTGGATGCCCCGCACAAGGATTTCAGAAGGGCCAGAGCGGCTGCAGTTTCCCAGATACCAACAACGACCGGAGCAGCCAAGGCGGTCGGCCTCGTCCTTCCAGATCTCAAAGGGAAGCTCGACGGTTTTGCAGTAAGAGTTCCTACGGTTGATGTCTCCGTCGTCGACCTCGTCGCAACGCTCTCCAAGAGCGTAACTGCGGAAGAGGTTAATGCAGCGCTCAAGAAGGCAGCTTCGGGAACGATGAAGGAAACCATGCAGTTCTGCGAAGATCCTTGCGTATCTGTCGACTTCATAGGCAACTCGCACGGCTCGATCGTCGATGCCGCACTCACGAAGGTCATCGGCGACAAGATGGTAAAAGTACTTTCATGGTACGACAACGAGATGGGCTTCTGCCATCAGATGATCCGCATGGCGAAATACGCGGTAACCAAATAAGGAAGAGTGTAAAAAATGACCATCAAATATATCGACGAACTTAACCTTTCGGACAAGCGCGTTTTCATGCGTGTTGATTTCAACGTCTCCTTCAGCGAGCCGGGCGTCATATCCGACGACACGAGAATCCGCGCAGCGCTTCCTACGATACGCTACGCGCTTGACCACGGCGCACGCCTCATCCTTGCATCCCACTGCGGCAGACCGAAGGGGCAGAGGGATCCAAAATATTCCCTCAAACCTGTCGCCGAGAGACTTTCTCAACTCCTCGGCGGAGCCGAGGTAACGATGCCCGAAGATTGCGTCGGCGACGCGGTAAAGAAGCTCGCTTCCGATCTTCCATCGGGCCACATGATGCTTCTCGAAAATCTCCGCTTTCACGCGGAAGAGACGAACAATGATGAGGCATTTTCAAAGCAGCTGGCTTCCCTCGCCGATCTCTACATCAACGATGCTTTCGGCACCGCACATCGCGCACACGCCTCTACGGAGGGAATGGTCAAATTCGTAAACGAAAAAGGGGCGGGTTTCCTTATGAAAAAGGAGATTGAAGCTCTTTCGGAGCTTCTTAAGTCCCCGGCCAAACCATTCGTTGGAATTTTGGGCGGAGCAAAAGTCTCCGACAAAATAGGAGTCATAGAAAACCTGATGAACCTGTGCGACACCCTGATTATCGGCGGCGGGATGTCCTATACCTTCCTCGCTGCAAAGGGTTTCTCGATAGGCAAATCACTCTTCGAAGAGGAAAAAGTTCATACGGCAAAGAGGATTCTCGAACGCGCAGAAACGCGGGGCATACCTATAATGATACCTCTCGACAACGTCATAGCCGAGGAATGCGATGCCAGCGCACCGGCAAAGACAACAGACGGCCCCTCCATCCCGGAAGGGATGATGGGGCTCGACATAGGTCCAAAGACTATCGAGGCCTATGAAGCGGTAATCGCAAAGGCCAAGACGATATTCTGGAACGGACCGATGGGAGTCTTTGAAATACCGCAGTTTGCAAACGGAACCTTCAAAATCGCAGCAGCCCTGGTCTCAAGCGGCGCAAAGACAGTCGTCGGCGGCGGAGACTCGATTTCTGCGATCAAAAAATCCGGTTTCAAAGATAGGATTTCACACATCTCTACCGGCGGCGGTGCTTCCCTTGAATTTCTGGAAGGCAAGCAGCTCCCCGGAATAACAGCTCTCGAGGTTTGAATATGAGAAAGCCCTTTATCGCAGGTAACTGGAAAATGAACAACACCGTTGAGGAAGCCCTCTCATTTGTCGCCAAGCTGTTGGCAGAGCTAAAGGCCATAGGCAATATCGACGTCGCTATAGCCCCGCCCTTTACCGCTCTGTATTCTACCGGAATAGCACTCGGCGAAACTGAATACGCTCTCGCGGCACAAAATCTTTTTTACGAAGATTCCGGCGCCTTCACCGGCGAGGTCTCCGGCGGTTTTCTGAAAGAGATCGGGTGCAAATATGTCATAATAGGGCACTCCGAAAGAAGACAGCTCTTCGGCGAAACCAACGAAACTGTAAATAAGCGGATGCACGCAGCGATCAGACACGGGTTGATTCCGATACTTTGCGTCGGTGAAACCCTGGCCGAACGCGATTCCGGAAAAACCTGGGACGTGATCGAAGAGCAGCTCTCCGTGGGCCTCAAAGAAATTGCAGCCTCAGGTTCCTCCGAGCCCTTCATCGTCGCCTACGAACCAGTGTGGGCAATCGGAACCGGAAAGACTGCCAGCAAGGAGCAGGCCCAGAAAGTCCATAAATTGATAAGGGATTTCATCTCCAGCAAGTACGGAAATGACATTGCATCCAAGGTAAGAATACTCTACGGCGGCAGCGTCAAACCCTCCAACAGCAGGGATCTCCTCGTTCAGCCAGATATAGATGGAGCCCTGGTAGGCGGGGCCGCACTTGACGTAATGCAGTTTGCGGATATTATCCGCAGCGCTCATTAACGAGGGGATTCAAAACATGGAAACTCTTCTTTTGGTAGTTCATTACCTGTTATGCTTCTTCCTGATAGTCATAATACTATTGCAGGCGGGCAAAGGTGCCGATATAGGCGCTCTTTTTGGCGGAGCATCCCAAACCGTCTTCGGCGGCAGAGGCCCGACTACATTTCTCAACAGGGTTACGGTCGGCGTGGCCATCGGATTTCTAGTAACATCGATCAGCCTCGCTCATATAGCTAAAAACCGCTCCGGGACAAGCGTCCTGGAAAGTGTAACGACCTCGGAAACCGGCGTAGTTCCTAAGGTAGATAACCCCTTGATGGATTTGGAAAAAGAGGGTAAGGAAGCCGCTTCCGAATCCGGGCAAAAATAGTTTTTTGAAGATCGGCCCAGGTGGTGGAACTGGCAGACACGCACGTTTGAGGGGCGTGTGGCGCAAGCCATGCGGGTTCGAGTCCCGCCCTGGGCACACAAAATAGCGGGCCTCTTTGCAGGCCCGCCTTTTTATTACAACTCCAAAATGGATATCGAAAAAATAGAATCGGCGATAGAGCTGACTCTCAAAAAAAGATACCCTGACCCGTCGCGCAAAAGGAAAGAGATCGCCTCTTTAGCTCGTAAGCTCTCCGATCTTTTCACAAAAGAACGAGTGTCGATATCCCAAAATTATTTTGCGCGTTCCGGTTTCCGCACCGCCTACCTGGAGCATTTTACCCTCATCAACTGCGTAAAGACCTCTCTTTGTCTGAAAGAATTACAACTTCCATTCAGGAATGCCCCCATTAAAATTCTCGATATCGGATGTGGCACTGCGGCTGCCCTTGCGGCGGCATCTGCCACCTTTCCTGAAAGAAAACTGGAAATGACCGGAGTGGATGCCAGCGTTGAAATACTCGACGATGCTTCGGAATTTTTGTCCAACGTCGTCACCGATGTTCACGGCTATCGTCTCGTCAATAAGACTATATCCAACGAAACTCTGATAGATCTCGATCTGAACGAAAAATTCGACATCATAATAGCAGCAAATTTCCTCAACGAATTTGGAAGTGTGTCGTATGCGAATTTTATTCAACGTATTGCGGATAAAAACCTCGCCGATGACGGATATTTGATAGTCATAGAGCCCGCCCTCAAAAAGACGAGCCGCGCTCTGATGGAACAAAGGAATTTTTTGGCTCACTTGCCGGCCTGCAAAATAGTTGCTCCATGCCTTCATCACAAAAATTGTCCGATGCTATCGGCCAATTATCGCGATTGGTGCCATTTTTATGCAGGATGGAAATCGACTGACAAGTCCAAAGCGATGGATGCGCTTGTGGGAACTGACAGGACGCATTTGAAATATTCCTATCTGATTGTGCAAAAATCTATAAAAGCCTCGACGCCCCATGTTCGCCTTACGCACAGAGTCATATCCAGCCCTTTAAAATCAAAGGGGAAGTTAGAATTTCTCCTGTGTGGATCTGATGGAGTTTTGAGAAAAATCAGGCGCTTGGATAAAGACTCTTCTGTCTCAAACTATGTCATGGAAAAAATGATGCGCGGGGATATCGTCTCCTGTGCTGCCGACTCAAAAATATCCTCCTCATCTGAAATAAAAATTTTACGAACTTTTCTTGAATAGGCCGGCGTCGGCCAATATTCCAACAGTCATGCGGATCTAAGCGCATCTATCAGATTTTCCATGTCCCGGGGCAGTGGAGATTTAAAGAGCATCTTCTTGCCTCCGCGCGGATGCTTGAATCCCAGTATCTTTGCATGAAGAGCCTGCCTCGGAAAACGAGTCGCTCCTTTGCCTTCTCCGTAAACCCTGTCCCCTATAATTGGATGGCCAATCGATGCCATGTGAACGCGAATCTGATGGGTTCGTCCGGTTCTGACCCGTATATCGACGAACGTGGCATCTCCATATCTCTCTATCACCGAAAACTCAGTGACTGCATGTTTACCTTCTTCGTCATCCACAATTCGGATTTTGTGGCCACCTCGAAACTTTCCTTTTTCGAGGGCCTTTTTGATGACCCCCTGATCGCCAACTATTTGACCGCATACGACGGCGGAATATTCCCTTCTGATGGAATGGTCTCTAAAATCGCGCTCCAATCTCTTGCCGGTATTGGAAAGCGCGAAGATCATCACACCGCTGGTTTCCGCATCCAATCTATGCAGTGGCAGGATGAAGGAACCGCCGCTTCCCCTATGTTTTCTACGCATATATGCGCGAACATCATCCATAAGGGTCTTACCCTTTGAACCGCCCCTTCCGTCTTTGTGAGGAACGGCTATCATGTTGGCCGGCTTTTCGACTACGATCAGGTCCTTATCCTCGAAGTAAATTTTAAGCCTGCCCTTCACGTGTTCCGGCAACGGCTTTTCGCCACGGGTAAATGTAGCGTTGGACTTTTTCTGACTCAGAAATTTGTCCAAAGACCTCGATACCGAACTGACCTCTATCGACTCCCGGGAAGAGCGCGGCCTATTTTTCACAAATTTATTTTTGGTTGCGCCCTTCTGTTGTGCGGTTCTTGCGACCTCGTTCTTGTCCCTCTCAAAACGCGGCTTTTCAGCAATTTTAACAGTTACCTCATCCCCGGATTCGAGTTGCCATCCGGCGATGACTACGCGGCGATTGTTGACCAAAACTTTGCCGCCATCGAGGAGATTTTTGATTTGTTTCCTGGAATATCTGGGCAGCTTGAGACAGAGCACCTTGTCTATCCGTTCGCCCTCCTCATTGCTTTGAATTTGAAACTTTTTTTCCATACAGCCTCACCGTGGCCGCCCCCTTTCCCCTTGCCGCCCCTCATTTTGCATGCTACTCTCGCACACAGCCTAAGGGAGGAAATATGCTAAAAATAGGAATGGCCGAACTTTCTGCTGAAATCCCGGACACTTGGAATGTCCAAGGGATGCTTACGCTGACGTTGCCCTCTTCAGACCCCAACGTCAAGCCGAATGTCATTTTGACCAAGGAATATCTGCCGAAGCAGATAGACCTCGCAAGCTACTTCAATCGAATCAAGGAATCTATTAAACAGCGTGGGATCAAGGATCTGAAAATATCGGATGAAAAGGATATCGCCATTTCCGGCATGCGCGGCAAGATGATGATATGCCAGTGGGACGTATCAGCGATGGCCGAAATGATGAAGGAACAAAATCCAAATCAGCCGGCTCCGAACATCAAGCCGGGCCAGCTCGTGAAACAAATCCAGGTCACCCTCATGAAAGATACGATGGCCATCAACATGACGGCGAGTTTCCCGGCTGAGAAGTTTCAGGAGTACTACAAGCCCTTCCAGGAATTTTTAAAGAGCCTCAAGGTCGAGTAGAGATCGCGAACAAAAACAAAAGGGCGAGCCTGTAAATAATTCTGTGAGCCTGTAAATAATTCTGTGTAACTGCGATTTTAGAATTCAAAGTTTACTCCATACTCTATGGCGAATCTGTTCAGTGCGGGCTTCCAATTTCTTATCGGCATAGTCCATTTCTGAGATGC
>Ga0123335_1000698_pt1 | contig 57417 bp, 36 predicted proteins | sample BiotimSIPDNA_2_FD_89707 | JGI IMG/M metagenome (GOLD analysis project Ga0123335, IMG submission 89707) | Anaerobic biogas reactor microbial communites from Washington, USA - Biogas_R2 time_0 SIP DNA | ecosystem: Engineered > Bioreactor > Anaerobic > Unclassified | place: Washington, USA... | reverse complement strand
TCGGGCTTACTTAAATGACGAATGGCTAATACCTCAAGCTTACGCGAATCGTCTTTTAGCCGAATCGACCGGAAGAAATTATTAACTTAACTCTATCAGAGACAACGGGTTTGTCAAGAAAAAATATAAAAAGGGCTGGGCCGGATTATGTCTTGGTTCTCGAAAACCCCATTAAGAGAGTAGAGTCCATCTCCTTCTATTTTCCGGCGAAGTCAATGCTTCGCCGGTACACAGCGTTTATTCGACCGGTTGCTTATTAAGGCGACCTCCCCGGAGCTTACGCACTCTATCTCACAATATTTTTCCCGACCACAACTCCTGCAAAAAAATCTCCCATGGTGATATTTCTATTTTACCGTGTAGTCTTTTTCCCTTTTCATTACAAACTAAAATACTCCTTTTCGAAGGACACTCCTTGGCAAAAGCCTGCAACCCGTTCATATCTTTTCCATCAATTCGAGCGCTCCCTTTTACTTCTATAGCAATCTCTCCCATGCCCAGCACAAAATCCACTTCCAGTCCCGATTTTGTCCTCCAAAAATTTATCGCAAAATCCTTCCCCGCATAAGATCTATAAGCGATCATCTCCATAAGCAGGAAGTGTTCGAACGCCTTCCCGAATTCAGCGCCTCTTATTTCGGTTAAATGACGTTTTGTCAAATACCCCGCTACTCCGACATCGAACATATAATACTTAGAGGCCTTCGTTATCACCTGCCGCGATTGTTTTTTCTTAAAAGGTTCTACTCGTATTGCCAATAGCGTATCTATGAGTATCTGGTAATACTCCTTGACCGTCTTAGAATCTACACCGCATTCACGGGCAATATTACAATAATTGGTTATCTCGCCATGCGAATAGGCGAAAGCGTCAAAAAACCTTGAAAACGCGGGAATATTGCGTGTTAAGCCCTCAGCAAAAACCTCTTGACCCAAATAATCCTGCACATAAGCCTCTAAAGATTTCTTATAATCTATGTCGTCTTGCAAATAATGAAACGGAATCAAACCGTGATTTAAAGCGCGCAACAGATCAAATTTTGTTATTTCCTGACTGACAAGCGGAAAAAGTTCATAACGCCATGCCCTGCCTCCCAGTAGATTAGCATAGCCTCTTTTCAGTTTTCTCGCGCTTGAACCGCAAAGCACAAATCTCAACCCTTTATTCTCTATCAGCCAGTGCACTTCATCAAGCACTTGCGGAACTTTTTGCACCTCATCAAGTATTACCGGTTCTTTTAATAAAGTTTCGTCTTTTGCAAGCAGTTGTTCCCGCAAAAGTGAAGGATTCTTTGACATTTCAAAAAACAAATCCGTTTTTAAGAAATCATACACTACGCTATTAGGAAATCTCTCTTTTAAATATGTGGATTTTCCGGTTTTTCTGGCCCCCCATAAAAAGGCGGATTGGTGATGCGGCAACCGCATATCTAATCTTCTCGGGATATTTTTCATTTGGACGACCCTCCTAATTAGTATTACTAATTAGGAGTATATACCAATTTAGTTGGCGAGTCAAGCTTTCTGCGTTATCTTTTTAATCTCTTCCCCTTGCGAAAAACCCATCTTGTAAATACCCGAAGGCAAAAGCGCCTCGATACGGTATTCACCTGCGGCATTGCCGGCAGTGGAAATCCCGATGCGCTTGCGGATTACGGCAAAAGCTTCAAGTGAAACTATCGCGGCGGTAACCGGCTTGCCGTTAGAATAATCGCTTATACAACCTTTGAGAACGGTGGTAGCGGCGGGACAGGCAGAAGGAGGCGCGGATAACAACGCCAGAAGAAAAAGAAAAAACCGTAATCCGGGCTTACTTAAATGACGAATGGCTAATACCTCAAGCTTGCGCGAATCGTCTTTTAGCCGAATCGACCGGAAGAGATATTAACTTAACTCTATCAGAGACAACGGGTTTGTCAAAAAAAACAGTGGATTTTTGGGATTTCTCGGTTTTCCTGCCCCCTAAAAAAAGCCGGATTGACTATGTATGACCAATGAAGCTCCGTTGGCCTTGAGCAGCGCTTTCATTCCCAGACACAGAATTTAACATCGCTTTTCTATTGGTTTTTTTGGAAAATCACCAGCCCTCCGGGATCACGATAAATTTCACGGTAGCTGCGGCCGGATATTTTCTCCAGTATGGACGGGAATTTGTCCCCGGAGAACCTCCGGTGCGCCACAATATAGTCGCTTTCATATCGCCGCCGCGATAACGACAGGTTCTCTTTATATTCTGCCTCGGCAGACTTCACGCCGTTCAACCGCGGATAATTGGAGTCCGCCCTCATCTCCTCCAGCAGATAAAGTTTTTCCCGGCGCGAAAGATGAGCTGAAATATTGATGGTGGAGGTAACCGAAGCGCCATCCGGTATGTATTTACGCAGAGCCGCGGTAATATTCTCCGCCCCGATATCCCTCCCCGCCCTGATAAATTTGGAGATGCGGTGACCGGAAGTCTTTCCGTAGAAACCCGCCGCGAAGAAAAGCAAATATAGCGATAAAATCAAACTGATCTTCTCCTTATGCCCCGGGAATCTCATGGACAGCTTCTTTTGTAGAAAAACCAGCCCGTTTATCGCGGAAATAAGAACGGCGGGGACCGTGTGCGCCGAATACTGCGCCATTATATTCAGCAGTCCGAGGTGCCCGAAACTCCCCAGGACAAAAATACCTGCCGGAAGCATAAACAACGCGTAGTGCGCCGGGCTCAATAAAGCCAGGAAACCGGTAGGGCCCAACAGATGCAAATAATATCCCAGCCTGATCTCATCGAAAAATACCCGGATAAAACCCGCCGGATCACGCGTGAGAGCGGTAAAATTATCTCTGACTGTAGGCCCGAAGGGAAGCCAGGCGTAATATTGGTATTGTTCCGCTCCCGGCGGACGAAAAAAAACAGGCATAACGAATTTCGTAAGAATGATCCAGTAAAACAGGGCCGCGGCGGAAAGAATAAACCCTACCCGCCTGCTCTCTTTTGCGGTTATCGCGAATATACCGAGTCCCAGCACCAGGAACGCGGCGTTCTCCTTGCATAAAAGCATCAACAGACACATCCATACTGCTCCGCGGCGCCGGCTCGTAATCAAAAAATAATAAGCGTAAAAAAGCAATAACGGCAGAAAATAATCGGGATGAAACTCAAACATCCCCGCTCCTTGTATGCCGCGGGAAAGCAAATAAACCGCGAGGACGCTGAACACAAGCGGCCTGCGCGCGAGCAAGCGCCTGGAAACAAGATACAACGGTATCATCGCCGAAGAAAGCGCCAGCGCCTGCACCGCGAAAAGAAACCTGACATCCGGAAATATCCTGTAAAACGGCGCCAGAAGAAGCAGGACCGGCTCGAAATGATTCCCGAGCGAATTGCAATCCCCCATTATCGAAGAAATGAAAAAACGGCCGTGCGCGGAATTCCAGATGATCTGGTCGTATATGGCGAGGTCGAAATTGCTGGAGTAGGAGTTGTAACGCGTAGTCGAAAGCAAAAATATGACCGCCGAAAGAATAAATATCGCGGCTCCGAGCGCCTTCCATTCGTCTATCCGGCGCAAATTAGCGGCAATATCCGGCATGATATATCTTTTTTTATTTGCGGCTATATAGGCGGAGGCGAAAAACAACGCAGCCGTAATCAGAAAAAAAGGGAACAACAAGGAAGCAGGTTTTCTTAAAAGAAAGGAATAGTTGGTAAAGAAAAGGGATAAACATAAAACAGTTCCGGCTGCGCCGAGAAAAAACAGCGTGGATGCGGTCTTTCTACTGCGCTTGCTATCCATATCCCTCCTTCACAACATCCTCGGCATTTAACGAAGGTGAGCCATGTTTTCATCCTCCGCAGCCGTCATTCCCAGCAATATCCAGAACAACGTCGAAAGCTGAAGCGAATAAAGCTGTGTATCGAGAAAACTGTGCGCCAGGAAACCCACGCATCCGGCAAGCAATGCCGCTTTCATCACGTCTTTAGAACGCTTTACATATTGCCACACGGAAACGAGGACAGACCCGGTGAAAGCGAGAAAAGCCAACAGGGAAAACAGCCCCGACTCCACCCACATCTGCAAATAACAGTTATGCGCGTAATAAGCCGTTTTGAAATCGTTCGAAAAGCTGGGGAAATAACTCATAAATGTCCCAAGCCCCCTGCCTAAAAGGATATGCTCCTTAATCATTTGCCAGCAACTTTTCCATATTGAAAACCTTAACGCGTCACCTTCGGCCGAGAAGGTAAATAACATCCTGGCCTTGAGAGACGGTACAGACAGAATAAAGGCCATGAAAAGAAGCCAAAAAATGCCGGCCTTCAGTAAAACCCGTCCGGTGACATTGCGTAACATAACCAGAAAAAAGATAATTGAAACGGTAAAGTTAAACCAACTGCCTCTGGAAAAGCTAAAAAGAAGTCCGGCGCAAACTACCACGCTCCATAATCCGACGAGAATCTTTGTTCTACGGCTATGCCTCGTCAGAAAGTAAGCTAAGAGTAAAATGAGTATTATGGAAAGATAACAGCCCAAATCATTATGGCTGTTAAAAGAACCGGTAATCGCATTAACACCGGGAGCAATCGAAACAAGCATTCTTTCCCGAAGAATATCTTTTCCCATCCATATCTGGGTAATAACCGAAATGAAGACCGAAAAGGAAGAAAAAATGAGAACTTTTATTCCTGTTATCAGGCGTTTTCGTGAACGGAACGTGTCGGAAGCGGTCAAAAACATAAGCGCATATTCGCCCCATTTAAAAAACCAGGCTTTAAGTCCGATATTGAGGTAGGCTCCGCAGTTAAACAGAGACAGAGCGAGAAAAAACATATACACAATCAACAGGGCCGTATGCCTGGTTTTGATGAAATGCAAGTCTCGTCTGACGGAGAATTTAACAACCGACGATAAAAGGACTACGCCGAAAAAGGATTCTATCGCCGCCAGGGAAAAAGGCACAGCCAATAATATCAGGCAAAACCCGAAAAACTGAAGGTTATCGAAGAATTTATATATTTTATCTTTATCCGGCATATCAGACATCAAACCAGGTTAGAAAATTTTTCAGTATTAACGGTAAAACAAGTAAAAAGGAACGGGCTGGCTTCACGCACGGCTCCGCTCAATAAGCGCCCTCTCCTTTTAAAATGGCAGGTAGTGTCATACAAAGTATCTGTAAATCAAACAATAAAGACCAATGTTCGATATAAAAAAGGTCGTATTTAATCCTTTCTTCAAGGGAAGTATCTCCGCGCCATCCATGTACCTGCGCCCAGCCGGTCATTCCCGCTTTTATTTTATGTCTCAGCATATAATTAGGCAGATGCCCACGGAACTTATCCACAAATACCGGCCGTTCCGGCCTGGGCCCAACCAAGCTCATTTCGCCCCAGAGAATGTTGAAAAACTGCGGTAGTTCATCCAACCCTGTACGTCTTATTAAAGCCCCTACCGGCGTCCGTCGCTTATCCGAACTGGTCGTCCATACCGGCCCGCAATTTTTTTCCGCATCCACGCGCATAGATCTGAATTTATAAATGATAAACTTTTCACCGTCCAAACCTACGCGCTCCTGCTTGTATAATAGCGGTCCATTAGAGGTCAATTTGACCAGCAGTGTTATGAAGCACATTAAAGGCGCGCTGATTATAATAAAGAGAATAGAACCGGCGATATCAAACATCCTTTTACCTATCCGGGGCCAGCCGAACAAAGGGCTCTCTCTTAAGGTTATAACGGGAAGTCCGGCCAGATCGTCGAAACTTTTGCGCAAAGTAAAAAAATCCCCCAGGTCAAGAATGACCTTTATATCCACCCCCTCCTTCTCTATTTTTTTCAAAAGCGCCCGTATTATACGCTCCTCCCCGGAAGGCAACGCAAAGATCACCTGGTCTATGCCTTTTTGCATGATGATCGATTCGATCTCTTTATAGGTACCGATTATCTTTTGGGGATCTACCGCCGATCGGCAATCCGCGCTGTTCTCTTTACGAAGAAAACCGGCACAATTCAGCCCGAACTCCAGATGCTCATGTATCTTTTCGTATACTTCCCGGGCGTGCGGCCCTGTCCCAACGATCAAAACATGCCGCAGATTATAGCCCCTCTTCCTTAAAACCCTGAATATCCTGCGCAGGGTACTTCTGATTAAAATCAAACCGGACGTGCTGAACACGAAGAACAAAACAAGAGTAAGGCGAGAATAATGAAAACCCTGTTTGAAGAAATAGATTATAAAAATAAGACTCATCAGGGAAATGACAGAAACTTTGATAATATCTATTATCTCGGAACTCAGCTGGGAAGTCCGTCTCGGTTTATATATACCTGCTATTTTAAAAATAAGCGTATAGACCGGAACGATGAAAAATAATAATTCGTAATGCTGACTTAAATCAGGGATTTCACTGAAAACTGGAAATATATCTAAAGAAAAACGCAAAACATACATCAACATCCAGCACGAGATCACCCAAAGGATGTCGGCAATGAAAAACAAACTAAGCAGTAATTGACCGTGTTTTTTAAGCATTAGATAAGAATTCCTCTATAATCTGCCCGAATCCGGTCTTAAAAACCTTTTTGTCGAAAGCTAAAGAATGTTTCTTAATCTCTTCCGGAAGAAAAAGTCGTTCTATCCGTTCAAAACTCTTTACGGCCCGAATCAACCCCCCTGCATTCTGTTCTTTAAATAATATCCCGGTGGCCGGACGTGCCGAACCTTTCTCATAATTTACCACTGTCTCAACCGCACCTCCTCCGGCAAAAGCCAGTACAGGCTTTCCCGATGCCATCGCTTCAAGCGGAACGATACCGAAATCTTCTTCCCCGGGAAATATCAATGCCTTGCAACGGCTGTAAAGCGACGCGATTTCCGGATCGGAAAGCCTTCCTAAAAAAGAAATATTGCCTTTTGCTATTTTTTTCAACCGGGCCTCTTCCGTGCCCCAGCCTGCTATTTTAAGCGGATATCCCAGGACATTGAAAGCATCCACAGCGATATCTACACGTTTATAAGGGACCATAGCGCCTACTACGAGATAATAATCACCTCTCTGCTCTCTGTGAAGAAAGCGCTCCGTGTCCACGGGAGGATAAAGAATACGCGAGTCTGTAGTATAGCACCGTTTGATACGTTTTTGAACTGTTTTGGAGATAGCGATAAAAGCGTCTACCTTTCGCGAAGAAGCCAGGTCCCATTTCTTGAGAGGCCTCCGCAGCAGCCTCATTACAAGGGAAGTTAAATTCTGTTTTTGAAAATACTGCGCGTGCATATCCCAAACATAACGCATTGGAGTATAACAATAGCATAAATGGGGGGTTCTCCCGAGAATACGCGCCCCTTTAGCTACGCAATGGCTGGAGGAGATTACGAGATCGTATCCACGTAAACAAAAAGATTCTATCGCCAGGGGCATGACAGGAAGATAATAAGGATACTTGTTTTTTACTAAAGGAAAATACTGCAGAGGTGAAGTTATAATGCGATGGCGTTCGATAGTCCCGGAAACGGAACCCGGGATATGCAGCAAGGTATAGATGTCGGCGCCTGGAAAGAGCTCACACATAGCCTCCAGGCAGCGCTCTCCCCCGCGCATACCGGTAAGCCAATCATGTACAAATGCGATTTTCATGTCTTCCCGTTCTGCGGCGGTTAAAAGCGTAATTCCGCATAGAACTCTCAGCCGGCGGCGACGGCTTTCTCAAGCAATTCCAACCAGCTATCCTTCCAAGTTACCGGCCTATATCTGCTGGTGTTCATTGCGACTGGTATACTACCGGTTTTTTCAATCTCGCCAATGATTCCCGCCAGCCCGGCCGGATCATTCAAGTTAAAATACGAACAATGTCCTTTACCGACTTCTCTGTGCACCGGTATATCACTAGCTAAGACAGGCAATCCGTAAAGCATAGCTTCAGCGATCGGCAGCCCGAACCCCTCAGCATAGGAGGCGAATATAAGCGCTTTCGAATTCCTGTAATAAAAATCGAGTTCCTCATCAGATACATCATTGAACATAAAAAGCTTTTTGCCGAATAATGGGTGCTTTATTATACGCTCAACCACATCCTCGCAAAGCCATCCGATTTTTCCTATTATGCACAACCCCGCCTCGGGCCAGCGTTCCCATACAAGATCGAAAGCGTCCAGCAAGTATTTATGGTTTTTGCGCGCTTCCACCGTTCCAACGCTGATATAAAATCCCCGTTTCAACCTACATCCATCCTTCGGGAGTTTCCCGGAAATTTCTGCGTGCCCCGGTATATTATCCAGCGCCGAACCCAGATGAAAAAAATCCACCCGTCCGTGAAGCCGTTCTCCGCCCGGCACGTTCACAAGGTATGCGGCTATCTCCTTCTGGACGGATTCGGATATACAGATTATCCTATCGGCATTTTTCACGGCACCTAAAAACCATTCGCGGAAACGCGTATTAATCGCGCGCGGAAAAAATTCAGGATGCGAAAGCGGGATTATATCGTATACCACCAGGACGATATCTGCACCGTTATTTTTAGCTTTCTTTACCGCCGGCCAGACCGGATACATCCAGGAAGAATCGAGCAAAATGACGATGTCCCCATTGCCCGGGGCAATTTCTGGCCCTGTCGTAGAATCGCAGCGCCGCGAAACCGCCGAAAATCCCGGCAACGATGCCATAAAGCGGCGCGCATGTAAGAAACAAAAGTATTCTATTTTATCGATGAATGGGAACTTCTTTAATGCCGGACGCAGGCGGTAATAGATACGCTTTAAACGGCACATGCGAGCGGCATTGGAAAGAGAGCTTTCCGGTTTATCCCCCGCCACCCGGAAAGAACCGGAGCTGATCACGACCGGTATCGTTTGCACGTCAGGAGAAAAGCAGACGACGGAAGCCTGCCGGACGATATTTCGCACCACTCGTTGAATGCCGGTGTTGACATCGCTCGCCCAAGTATTGCTGCACTCGATAAATATCCGTCTTGTCTGTTTCAAATCGCACCCTGTAGTTTACAGATGAAGCGCGCGTCAAAAATAATGGGCCTGTAAAAAAGGAATGAACTTCGGGGCAAGAACAATATGCTCTTGCGTGAAATCCACTCCTGCTTTTTTGCTAAAAATTTATCCGCTCTTTCTCGATGACCAGCGGGCGCTTCTTGATCTGCGTGTATATAGCACCTATGTATTCGCCAATGATTCCTATAAAAAAAAGTTGGACCGCGGAGAAAAAGAAGATACCGATAACTAAAGGGGCCATGCCGACCTGGAATTTATTCCAAAAGATGATCTTGTATATAAGGTAAAACAATGCCGTAAAAAAACTCAAAGCCGCCGTGATGAGCCCTATAAAAGTGGCGAGTCGCAGCGGCAGGACCGAATAATTCACTATGCCAAGCATAGCCAGGTCAAAAAGCGTATAGAGATTGTTGTTGCTCCTGCCTTTTTTCCTTCTGGGCTGAATGAATTCCACTCGCGCTACCGGGAAACCGAGATCGCTGATAAGTCCGCGAAAATAGGGATACCTCTCGTCGAACTGACGCAATATCTCTATCACCGACCTGTCGTAAAGGCCGAACCCGGTAAAATTCTTTATCTGCTCCGAGGTCGAGATAACGCTTATCAACCAATAATAGAGTTTTCTGACAAAGAACATCCAACGCGCTTCTTTACTCTCATTCTTCACTCCAACAACTATTTTATATCCGGCTTCCCATTTTTCGATAAAGCTTCTGATGAGTGCGGGGGGATCCTGCATGTCGGCCACAACGGAAATGACGGCGTCTCCCTTTGCCTGAAGGATCGCGTAAAAAGGCGACTTTAAATGCCCATAGTTTTTGAGATTGACGATGAGTTTTACGTTTCTGTCCTTGCCGGCGATCTCTTTAAGAATAGAAACGGTGTTATCCGTAGAGGCGTTATCTATGAATATATGCTCGTACTCATACCCCTTGATCCCCGACATCACGCTCTTCACTTCTTTATAAAGCTCGGCGACATTTCTTTCTTCATTATAACAAGGGGTTATGATGCTTATCGTCTTCATACCTATACCGCCTTTTCTTTGAAGAAGTCCCTGAACGTCCGGACAATAAAATCCCTCTGCGGTTTTTTTATGCCCGGGTATACTCCGATCCAAAACAGCTTGTTCATCACTTCGTCGGTATTATCCAGTCTTCCTGCCACACGGTATTTCGTGTTTTTGTAAGCCGGCTGCTTTGTAAGGTTTCCCCCGAAAAGCATACGGGTTGCAATCTTCTTCCCTTCGAGATAAGCAACGATATCGTTGCGGCTGAACGGCGCGTCATCCCTTACCAGTATGGGAAATCCGAACCAACTCGGATTAGACTTACGCTCCCATCGCGGCAGAAATAGGTAATCTTCGTATTTCTTAAAAGCATCGTAGAAAAACGCGAAATTTCTCTTTCGCTGAGCTATGAAACCGGGCAGTTTCTTCAACTGTGCGCAGCCAATTGCCGCTTGCATATCGGTAACCTTTAAATTGTAACCTATGTGGGAATAAACGTATTTGTGGTCGTAACCGAACGGCAATCCACCGAACTTCTGGCTGAAACGCTTTTTGCAGGTATCGTCACGCCCCGATTCACACCAGCAGTCCCTGCCCCAATCGCGGAAGGAAAGTATTATTCTTCTCAATAAAGGGTCGTTGGTAAGGAGAGCCCCACCCTCTCCCATGGTTATATGGTGCGCCGGATAAAAACTGCATGTGCCGATATCGCCGAACGTCCCTGTGGACCGTCCTGCGTACCGCGAGCCGAGGGCGTCGCAATTATCCTCAATGAACCATAATTTGTGTTTTCTGCAAAAACGCGTTATGGCATCCAGGTCTGCGGGATTACCAAGAGTATGCGCTATTATCAAAGCGCGCGTTTTTGAAGAAATCGCCCGCTCCAGCAAATCTGTATTTATGTTGTATGTGCCGAGTGAAACATCCACAAAAACCGGAACGAGCCCGTTCTGCAGTATGGGATTGACGGTAGTGGGAAAACCGCAGGCCGTGGTTATCACCTCGTCCCCCGGTTTGAGACGGCGGTCCTTAAGCAGCGGGGATGTCAGGGCGGTAACGGCCAGCAGGTCGGCGGAGGAGCCGGAGTTGGTCAGGATCGAATACCTCGCTCCCGTGAACTCCGCGAGTTTCTCTTCGAAAAGCCTCGCGTACCTGCCGGCTGTCAGCCAGAAATCCAGCGCCGAATCAACCAAAGCCGTTAGTTCTTCTTGGTCGTAGACCCTGCCTGCGTATGATATATAGTGAGTCCCTTCAATAAACTTCTTCCGCTGTGCTGAAGCGAAATATAGTCTAGTTTGCTTTAATATAGCTTTTCGTATTTTTTCATGTTTATTCATATCATTAGGGTATATGTATTATCTCGGCCGCAATTGTTTCGAGAGATGAATTTTTTGGTTTATAGCCTAATAACGATAAAGCTTTTCGCGAACGCGAAAAATAAGTGTCTTTTTTACCCGTGGGAGAATCCAACTTTAAATTGTTCCTAATTTTATATTTCAAAGCATATTTTTTAGTAAGAAATCCCAATAATTCAAATTTCCTGATTGGAGCAGCACTATATGCATCAACAACAAAATTAGAAAACCTTTTTCCTATAATCAGGCATATTAAGTTAAAAAAATCTTGAGGCGAAAGATAATCCCGGATAAAATCAGATGAATTAGTTTCTAAAATCGTTCCAGTCTTTATGCACTTTATTATGTCCGTTAGAAAAAAACCGGAATTAAGGTCGATAAACCGGCTAAAGTACGAAAAAATCCGTATATCTACAATATGTAACTTGTTCAACGAACGATGTCTTGCCTCTTGGTACAATTTTGCGATACCGTAATAATGTTCCGGTCTTATGTCATCACAAGCTACAGAATAAACAGCGCCACTACTTAAATTAATATAGCAGGCTTTACGATATTTTTTGAGATATTCAAGGACTAAATTATCAAATCTCTCCGTAAGATTAAATATCTGGTTATTCTCCATCTTGACTTTATTGGGAGTTCCCAAACCGACACAATTAATAATAATGTCATACTTATTATTTTCGAATTTAGCAAAATCTTGTATTTTTGGAAATAATTCACAACCGTTTACTTGTAAAAACGATATTACATCTTGTGGCCTTCTGGCAAATAAAAATAAGGAGTTTTTCGTGTTTTGCAGGAAATTCAGAATTAACCCTTTTGCAATATGGCTAGTTGCCCCTAATATGGCAATACGTCTCTGCATTTTATTCAACTGGTTTTACGATCATTTCAGAGCGAAATGTTTTACGGTCAAGAAAAGGATACATATCTTCTAATGGTTTTGAAACCATAACCCCATTTGAGTTGATCTCCGCCGTGTTCGTAGGAATGATACGTTGATCAACCAGTGATCTTACCTCACAAAGAACCGGAGCATCTCCTTTTAAAACCTGATCCAGACCTTTGCATAGATTAGTAGAGTCCAAATTTACATATTTGATACCGTATGCTTCGGCTAATTTTTTAAGATCTGGGAAAGAGACACCAGAACTTTTTCCTTCACCGACAAAACGCGAGTTAAAGAATCTTGTCTGAGTTTGACGTATAGATAAATAGCCGTTATTGTTAACAACGAAGACTTTAACCGGCAGTTTATGATGAACGATTGTTTGCAACTCTTGCATATTCATTTGAAATGAACCGTCACCTGTTATCGCAACAACTTTTCTTCTGTTATGAGCGATACAAACCCCTATAGCTGCAGGCAAACTGAATCCCATGGTTGCCAACGCTCCAGACGTAATATATCGCTGGCCTTTCTTGATACTGATCCCCTGCGCAACGGCATAAAATACGGAACCTGCATCTGAGACTACCGGAACTGACGAAGGAATCTTTTTGTTTATCGCTTCAATACAATAATATAAATTAAGATCTCCACATGATCTTTTATACTCAGGTTGACAAACCGGATAGCGTCTTTTCCATCCCTGGCATTTTTGTGGCCAATTTTTCGATATTGCCATTTCCTTTTTCTTTAAATATTTCCGGATGTCTTTTATAAAAATTCCGGCATCGGTCTGAACTATTTTATCTATATGAATTGTTTTCTTCTTGTGCTCTTCTAAATCAATATCGACCGCTATAATCTTCGCTTCTCGGCCAAATAATTTATATTCATGTCCTATCGAAGGGATGGATAGTCTTGAGCCTATGCTTATAATCAAATCCGCATTTTGCACGGCAAAATTGCCGGCCCGGGTGCCTTTAATTCCAATTCTTCCTACATAATTCTTATGATTCGACGGAATTACATCAATTCCCATAATGCTTGTAACTACCGGAATATCAAATTGTTCGACAAACTCAATAAATGCGGAACATGCCCCGGCCAATCTTATACCGTGTCCGGCAATAATAACTGGACGTTCAGCACTCATTAGTTGTTTGGCTATATAACAGACTTCCATCTGTCCCGGGCTTTTTAAACAATCATATATGTGCTCGGAAAGCTCAAACTTTTGAAGAGATAACTCATCAATCTGGGAACTTTGAACATCAAGGGGGATATCCAGCCAAACCGGTCCGGGTCTTCCATTCTTAGCTAAATAAATCGCTTTCTCCAGATAATAACGAATCTTTTCCGGTTCATTAATCATGACTGAGAACTTACAAACAGAGTCCACCATAGGAATAATATTAACTTCTTGTGTGCCGAATTGCCGCAGCTTTATTTCTCTTTCATTAAAAACAGTCTGTCGCCTTTTTGCCTGTCCAGAAATAAATAAACATGGTACCGAGTCTTGAAATGCTCCGACCAAACCGGTTATGGCATTTGTTGCTCCAGGACCGCTGGTTACCAAGACTACGCCTAAATCATTCTTGAACTTCGCATAACCTTCGGCCCCCATTGCACAAGCCTGTTCATGATGACAACATAAATATTTTATTTTGTTTGACTTACCGAAAGAATCAACCAAGTGCATACATCCGCCTCCAGTAAGCATAAAAACATCACTAATACCATGGTCTTCCAGGAACTTAACTATATAATCTGACAATTTCATCATCTGTCGAACTCCCTTTTAATTTCTGCCACAGAATCATAGACAATAGCAGTATCCACTTTATACGTAATAAACCGAATGCCTAAATCCTTAAACTTTCTTAAATCCGCCGGATTGTGGATCATGCAACCAACGCTTTTCTTAGCTTTAATTATCTTCTTAACCGCTTTCTCCAATTCACGCAACAGCTTCGGATGTCCAACATCACCAGACAATCCTAAAGATAGAGATAAATCATAAGTACCAAGATAAATCAAATCTACATATGAATCGTCTATAATTTTAGTCAAGTCTTTTAAAGCTTTTTTGCCTTCTAGAATCAATCCTAAAATCACTTTCTTGTTTTGTTCACTAAAATAATCTGCTTTAGCCTTATGATATGAACCGCTACGCACATATGGATTAAAACCCCTTTGCCCCAAAGGCGGAAATTTAGTATAAGAAACTGCTTTTTTTCTATCTCCCACAGATTCGATATGTGGAATAATTATGCCGGACGCACCTATATCCAAAACACGCAGAACCTCCGATTCACATAAATGAGATACACGGACTAAAGCTTCTTTACCTTCACATTCTGCCGCCATCACCATTTCTTGAGCTATTTTATAATCCATAGGGCCGTGTTCCATATCTATAATGACGAAATCTAACCCTGCCTTAGTTAAAACATTAACGACTGCTGGACTGGGCAAATCACACCAAGTACCTAAAACAAAAGAACCTTTTCTGAGTTCATCTTTTAACATAAACTATACTCCTTTTTAATTAAAACGATAGGTCCTGATCTTTAACTTTCTTATTAGCTAAATCTAAAGCTACATCAACAATATAATCTTCCTGCCCAGCCACCATCTTTTTCTTCCCGAGAGCAAGAAAAACATCCCTTGGATCAACACCAAAATGCTCCGATGCTTTTTTTACATGGGCTGCAAACCCTGAAAAGACACCGGCTACACCACTGATTAACGATATCGAATCTATTTCTTGTGGTTTGGACATCATCTTCTTTACTACGCACTCGCTCGCGTCCATTAATTTATATAAATCAACACCGGTTTCTAACTTTAACTTCGCCAATAAAGCCACTAAAACCTCTAATTGACAATTCCCCGCCCCGGCACCAAAACCGCGGACGGTTCCATCGACAATTCTTGCACCGAATTTTATTGCAGTAACAGTATTCCCTATTGCCAAACCAAGATTATTATGACCATGAAAACCTATCGGAATGTCAAGAGCTCCAGACAAAAAACCCACCGTCTCGCTAACCATATCGGGGTCTGACGCTCCGGCTGAATCCATTAAAATAATCCCTAGAGCGCCATAACTCTCCATTTTTCTGGCTTCCATTAGTAGTCTTTCCTTAGAAGCCATATGATACATCATCAAGACCCCGAAAGCTTCTTTGCCTCGCTTCCTTACATACTCAATATGTTGTGCGGTTATATTTGCTTCCGTACAATGAGAAGCTACACAAATAAGATCTACTCCGGAATCAATTGCCGGCGCTAGATTATCTTTTATTGTACCGAATCCGGGAATAAGAAAAGCCCCAAGCCGTGTTTTTCTTAATTCTTTTCTGGCGGTAGATAACATATCGTAATCAGATAAAGAAGAAAGTCCGACCTGAAGAGAAGAAGCACCTAAACCATTCCCATGGCCGACTATAACCACATACAAACCGGATGAATCAACTGCTCTGCAATAATCTGAGATGTTTTCTGCAGACAACTTGTGTTTGACTGCATGAGAACCATCTCGTAAGGTAGAATCAAAAATAATAATCGGCCGCATATTAATTATCGCTTTCTATTTATAATATTTTCTTTAGCAAATTCTTCGGCCATATTCACCGCAGCACAAGTGATTATATCGAGATTCCCAGAGTATTTCGGCAGGTAATCCCCCAGCCCGACCACTTCCACCATCGTGGTAACGCGGCCATCCTCGGCTACTGGGCCTAAAGTGACCCTGTATCCAGGGACATATTTGCGTATATTATTCTCCATCGCCGAGATCTCCCGCCTCAAACGCGGCAAATCAGGCTTGGCCATTTTCGCGTAAATGGTATTATGCATCAGGACAGGCGGTTCCGCGGGATTAAGCACGATTATAGCCTTGGCCTTCCTTACGCCGGTGAAGGATTCTATCGCGTCCCTTGTAGTCTGGGTGAACTCGTCGATGTTCAGCCTGGTCCCCGGGCCGGCTGACTTCGATGAAATGCTGGAGACCAATTCCATGTATTCGATATCCGGATGCACTTTCATCATGGCGTGGATGATCGGTATGGCCGCCTGTCCGCCGCAGGTAATGAGATTGATATTGTCCGCGTCCAGACATTCCGCCATATTCAACGCCGGAACGCACATCTTCCCGATCTTGGACGGAGTAAGATCTATGGCGTACTTCCCCAGTTTTTTCAGGATGACGGCATTCTGCCTGTGTACGCCAGCTGAAGTGGCGTCGAAAACAATTTCACAGCACCCGGGATCTTCTTCTATGGCGCGGATGGAATCGGTTGAGGTATTAATTCCCAGTGACCTTGCCCTCCGGATCCCCTCGGAGTCGGCGTTACGGCCGGCGAATATACCGCATTCAAGATATTCCGACCGGCTGACCTTTATCAGCAGATCGGTGCCGATGTTGCCGGTGCCGATGATCCCCACTTTCATTTTGTTCATAGCGACAGCACCATATCGTCCTTTGCCGACCACGTGTTCCGGAAAAACTCCCGTGCCTCTTTTTGCGCGCCGCGCCTGTCCTTCTGCGTCAGATATATGCTGGCATCGAAATGCGTCAAATACAATCTTTTTGCGTTTGCCTTGCGGGCGATCAACGCCGCCTGCCTGGGGTCAAGATGCGGCCAATTCGCGTCCGCCCGCGTTCCGCTCCGATAAGAGCATTCCGAAATAAAAACATCGGCATTTTCCGCCAGGGAATAAAGATTATCGCAGATACCCGTATCCGTGCAGTAGGCTATCGATCTCTTTTCCAGTACCGCCCTGTATCCATAACAATGGCCTGAATGCCTTAACGGTCTGTATATCACGTTATCCGGGCACTTCTCACCGCGGCTCCCGAGCTCATGAAGGCGTATTTTAAACGGTAATTTCCCTGCCGGGACCGTATACGGAGCATCCAGGAAACGGTTTAGCGCCGCCTTCAGTCCCGGGGGGCCGTATATCTCCAACGGGCGGGAGAAATGGAATTTCTTAAGCGCGTGCAGACCTATAATATGGTCGAGATGATAATGGCTCAGAAACAACCGGATGCTTTTCCCGCCTTTTATATATTTGTCCAGCTTATGCAGGCCGTTGCCGGCATCAAATATCAGGTATTCCGACCTGCTTTCCACCAGGACACATACCGTATTACCGGCGGCGGTATCATACCAGCCGTTCGTGCCCAGAAAACATATTTTCATGCTTTATTCTTGAAATACGAAAGATACCAGTCGATGGTCTTTCTCAAACCTTCCTTTATCGTATAGCCGGGTTTCCACTGCAACTCTTCCCTGGCTTTCCGGGACGAAAGATACTGTTTCTTTATCTCATACCTGGCGGAGTTCATTATCCGGTATTTCAAAGAGTTACCGCAAAGGGCGTTTATTTCCTTCAGTACCTGCATAACCGTCAGCGGGTTTTCGTCGCTTAAATTATACGCTTGCCCCATCAGATCGCGCGCCTTCAGGAGTTCAGCTATCCTGATATAGCCGCTGACGATATCGTCCACGTAAACGTAGTCGCGGACAAACTTTCCGTCGCTGCGTATCTTCAGGGTCCTGTTGCGGGAAATGCAGCGCATGGCGTCCGGCATCAGGCGGGTGAAATTGAAATCGCCTGGCCCGTAGATATTACCGCAGCGGGTGACAACGACGGGCAGCCCGTAAGTATGGTAATAGGTATATGCTATCAGATCAGCGCAGCTCTTGGATACATCATAGGGATGATCGGCGATAAGCGGGGCGTTCTCGCGGTAAGGAAGTTTTTTATGACTGCCGTAAGCCTTGTCGCTCGAAGCCACCACTATCGCGTTCATATCTTCCCGGCCGCGCGCGGCTTCCAGCAGCCTCCAGGTGCCGGCGATATTGGAGTCGAAAGCCCTTAGCGGGTCTTTGTGGCTGCGGCTGACGATCGCTTCCGCCGCCAGATGAAAGATAACGTTTATGGAATGTTTGCGCAGTATCTCCCGCAGCAGCTTGAAATTCGTAACACTGCCTTTATAGCTTTTTATTCTTCCGTAATCCGCACGGCTGAATATCGTATCCTTCCGGACCGTCCTGATGTCTAGCCCGATTATCTTTGCCTTCGTCCCCAAAAGCGTTTTTGTAAGATTTGATCCCAGAAACCCCTCGAATCCGGTTATCAAAACGCGCTTGTCTTTCCAGAACCCATTGTTGATCTTCATGCGGTTTACCACACCTTCCAGGGCGCTTCACCCGATTGCCAAATACGCTCCAGCTCGATCTTATCCCGCAAAGTATCCATACAGCTCCAGAAACCGTTGTGCTTATAGGCGCTCAATTTGCCGAGCCTGGACAGCGTCTCCAGCGGCTCCCTTTCCCAGACCGTCCCGTCGCCCTGTTTTATGAAATCAAAAACCTCCGGGTTCAGGACGAAAAACCCGCCGTTTATCCATCCGCCTTCGTCTTTGGGCTTCTCGAGGAAAGAAGCAACTTTTGAGTCCGATCCGAGGTCCAAAACCCCGAACTTACCGGTATTCTGGATCGCCGTAAGGGTCGCGGCGGCGGCGCTCTTTTTGTGGGACGCCGCCAACTCTTTGATGTTCACATCGCAAAGGCCGTCGCCGTAAGTGAGCATGAACGGTTCGTCGCCTACATACTTCTGCACGCGTTTAAGCCTGCCTCCGGTCATGGTGTCCAGCCCGGTGTCCACAAGGGTTATCTTCCACGGCTCCGAAGAACTGCTGTGTATTTCTGTCTTGTTTTTGCATAAGTCGATAGTGATATCGCTCATATGCATGAAATAATGCGAAAAATACTCCTTGATAAAATATCCCTTGTAGCCCAGGCAGATTATGAAGTCGTTGAAACCATATGAAGAATATATCTTCATGATATGCCATAGGATAGGCTTGCCGCCGATCTCCACCATCGGCTTGGGCAGGACCTCGGTTACTTCGCTGATCCTGGTCCCCCTTCCCCCCGCTAAAATAACTACCTTCATCGCCTCTCCTATAGCTAAAACCCGGCCAGACTTTTTACGAAATGATAAAAATTATAACATTGCGAGAAACAAAATAAAAGCCTTTTTTACTTCGCTGCGCCATGACGACACCGGCATCGCTGCTTTTATTTACCGCCAGCTGATTTTTCGGCAAAGTAGATCAATAAAATAACCCCACCTTGCCCAGAGCAACAGCCATTAACCTGGAATCACTTTTGTAAGTTTTCGCCCCGGGAAACACGAATCTGATGGAATTGGACGAATATGGTGTCAGTATATTCGAGTTAAACTCTACTATAAACTTCTCGTTTTTTTCAAAGACTTGTTCCGCAACCAACGTTTCATTTATAAATATCTTTACACGCTGTATTCCCAAGACCATCTTGGGAACGATAATCAGTTTCATACTCGTGTCTGCCCTGCGCGATTTCAATTTAAAATCTATCCTGGCTCCGCGTCCTTCGCTCCAGCGGTGGGTTCCCTCGTTCGTGGACCAGCCGGACGTCAAATACTGCTCATCGTTATGGGTGATCCACTTACCAGGCCGGTAGAGTACGGCGCTCTTCCGCAGTTCCATTCCGTGTCTGACCCAGCGTCCACTCTGCCCCGAAATCCTAAAAGGCATTTTTTCCAGTTTTTCATTGCGGGTTGAAAGAGTCAACGAGCGAAAATCAATGGTCTCCCCGGATATCGGCACATCATAAATGACAAAATCCTTACCTAACTTTATCCTCGGCAGCTTCTCAATTACATAATAGTCCGTACTAATCTGTGGAACTCCAGAAGTGGAAGAGACCACTACTTCGCCCTGGACGGCCTTAAAGACTCCCCGCCCGCAGCTGAACAACTTGAGAGCGTCCGCGTTAACCTGCACGGTCTTGCCAGATGCGCGGTCGAAAGACACCGAAGCCAATCGGCCGAACAGTAGATATCCGTTGTCTCGGTAAGAATAATCAAAATATTTCACCACATATACGTTTTGTCCACGCAGATCAAGGGTCAAAATCTGGTCTTGAAAAGAAGTTACCGGTTTAGAAGACATTTCCTTAAACTGCTCGGACAAATAAGCTTCCAGTCCCTTGACGGTTAATTTCCTACCCAACAGCCAATAATAATACTCCTGGCGATCCCATGCCCAGGAGGATTCCGTCAGTATCATACTCGAATCCGGAATATCGTCTAGTAAACCGTTCTTCAACGCCTTCTCGACCACTACCATCTGGTAGTGCCCCATCGTGTCCATTCGGTCAACTACATAACGGTTGCAGAGCAAATTGATTAATCCTACACAGGAAATTACAAATACCATAAGCAGCCATGCTAGCTGAAGTAAATACTTTTTTTTGAAACGCCCCAGTGAACGTTTTATCAAAAGTAGGAACGCGGCAACCAACAGCTCGGCCCCGAAATACTGCAGATATACCTGCAGATAAGCCGCCCCCAGAGGAGTCACCTGATGTTTGGGGGAGAGCGATATCAACACTGCCGGCAATACCATAAGCGAAAGCCCCAGATATAACAAACACCGAATGTTAATCTTTTCTTCTATCCTGCAGGTCAAACGGCAAAGAAAATACCCGAACCCGCCGGCGATTATCAAATCCCCCGGCTGGAGCCATCGTACCAACTCTGTAAAATTAAAAATATTCCTATTGAAGAAAAAATATGATAACGGAAATGAACCAATGATTTGTATATAAAATGTTTTCAAAAATAACAACGGGCTGAACGTGATAGTATATGCGCCGCCTTTATCGAAAGTGGATACAGATCGGAAATATGCCGACAACATAACAAGAGCTACAGTTGAGAGAATAAAGAACTTGGCCTGTTTAACGGCGTTCCATAAGTGCCGAAGTCTAAACCCGGTTTTTTGTTCAGATAGACAGAACAATGAAACTACTATATGCAATACGCATAGAAAATAGGAGATTTCGTAGGTAAGCAACGCCAGCAAATAAGAAAAAACTGCTATTGCCAAATATGATTTTCTATCGTTCCGGATGAATTTATGATACAGAATCAAGGAAACAAGTATCTCAAGCAGAACCAGCGGCATCATAAAATGGAAAGACAGGAGAGGTTCATACCAAATGCGAAACTGAAAAAATATACAAATAGAAAGCATCAACGCATAAGCAAGGTATTTGGAGTCCGTTACTAACTTGACAAAATACCCAAATGCGACAATGTCCAGAAGAATCACCATGAGCGTCGCACTCTTATACACGATCAGCGGTTTTAAGATCGCGAAGGCCGAATACACATAGAACGCCAGCGGGAACAGCCTCCCCATTGTCTTGAACCAGCCTGTATACCAGATCGTCCATGTGAGCTGCAAAACGCTCATTCCCTTAAGCTCAGCGTCTGCCTGCGCGGTGACATTCAGGGCATCGTCGGCGAAATAACCGGTCTGTAATAACGGGAATAACGCATACCATACATATACGATGATCCCGCAGAGTATTAAAAAATCCGTCAGCCGGTGTTTCAGCAGATCCCTGAAATCAAAGGTGATTTTCATCGGTTTTTATCAAGATTAATGGAACAATCCTATTTTTCCCAGGGCGACCGCCAGCAGGCGCGGGTCGCTCTTAACCGCTTTGGCGCGCGGAAAATTCAGCCTGATCTCATTCGGCGCGTTTTCCTTAAGCAGGGCGGTCCTGAACTTTATACGGTATTCTTTGGGGCCGTGGAACAGCGCTATCCCGGCTTTCCTTCCGTTTATGAAGATCTCGGCGTATTGCCATCCCATGACCATCGACGGGACGACAACCAGGTTCATTGAAGGCGAAGACGGCAATTCTTTCAATATGAATCCTATTTTGGCGCTGTGCCCTTCGCTCCATCTATGGGTATCTTCATTCTTGGACCATCCGGATATCAGGAACCGCCCGTCATTGTGGCCGATCCATTTACCCGGGGAATAAACGTGCAATACGGGTTCAAGAAGCCGGAGTCTTCTTCGGGCGTCCTCCGGATAGAATAATCCCGCTTTGCCCAGCGCGAGAGCCAAAAGCCTGGGGTCGCCTCCGATATGTTTCGCGTTCGGCAGTTTCAGGCTGATAGAGTTGACTGCATCGGGAATTAATAAACCGGTATCTATATCCATAAAATACTCTTTAGGCGCGTCCAGGAACATATAGCCGGCCTTCTTATTGTTCACAAAGACTTGCAGCTGCTGGACTCCCACCACCATCTTGGGCACAATCACCAGTTTCATCACCGGGGAAGGCCTGACGGGGCCAAGTTTGAATTCTATTTTAACAGCGCGGCCCTGGCTCCAGCGATGAGTCCCTTCATCTACTGACCAGCCGGAAGTCAGATACCTGTCGTCGGTATTCGTTATCCATTCTCCCGGCACGTATAAACCCAGAGCCCTATCCCGCAACAGCGCATTTCTCTTTGCCTGTATATCCCCGTTCTTTCTTATGAATTCGTCCCTGTAAGCTTTCAGATTGTAGACGGCGAACCGGCCGTCGTCACTCTCCAGAGGCCTTGAGGCTATCAAAGGCCTTATCTGCTCTTCCACCCCGGCCCCGGAATCCTCGTAGCCGAACCGGTCGATGAACAAACCGTCATATCCCATTACCACCAGCGTATCCAGGAGATCCTGTCCGGTTTTATATCCGATAGACTTTATGATGGCATCGGCATAGCTTCCCTTGAAAGCTCCGTAACTCCACTTTACTTCCCGGGTGTTCAGATACCCCCTGAAGTGCTCATAATCCGTTATTTTGTTGAGAGGAGGAGTCTCGGGAAAAGGAAAATACGGCAGTTGGAATACCGACGAGTCCTTCCCCAGGGCGGATTCTACCGCGGAAAAGAACTTCTTGTCCGAAGCGACCTTTTCCTGATACCGAGAATAGCTTCCCCAGCGTATTGGCACTTGGTCACAGATCGCGAAAAGTAAAAAAATAGACAATGCTGCCGCTGAAATAAGCCTGCGTTTCGGGGTTACGGCGTATTTTTCATACAACGCGCTCAAGAGATGAGCAACGAACAACAGCGAAAAAAACGCGATAAAAATACTAATCCGATTGTACGCTCGAATCTGCTTGGTTATCAAGTAAGCGATGAAAACCGCTCCGCCTCCGATGGTCGCCAGCAGGACAGCGAACAGGTTCAGCACGCCGATCCTGCCGTAATTAGACTTCATATCGCGGCGAAACAAGAATACGGTGCATAAAGAAAGCACCAGGCCGATCGCCGAAACCATCCCGAGGGCCGACATATCGTTCTCTGTCACAAGCGGCGCCGCCCTATTATAGGCGTCTCGCAAGGAAGCGAAGAACGGGAGATTATGACCTGTGCGCGGCAATAAAAGCTGCGATATTTTTAGGCCGTATATCTCCGATTCAATAGCGCTTCTCAATATATGAGGACTTTGAGAATGAAGCAATTTATCGACCAGATTTGGAAGTATATTCACTATTACCATGCCCGCCATAAGGCAGATTATGATCAGCGCGCTCACCAGATTAGCGTAGCTCTTACGATTGAGCGAAGCTACCGCTCCTGCGAAAAGTATGAAAAGCATCCCGAAAAAGGCGTAGTATGCTCCGGTAGACGCGGCAAGGAAAGAAAACAGCAGAATAGCTATTATTTTCCTCCCGGGAATACTTTTAAAAGATATTCGTCCGGGATTGAACAAATACCCCCCCTCTTCGAACATATTCAAAGCCATCCAGCATATGACCGGCACCATATAATATGCCGACAAAAAAAGGTGCGCCTCGCCACGCAAAAGGTGATACGGTATAAAGGTATAAATCAAAGCGCATACCAGAGCGACCGGGGTTCTGATCCTGCACTTTAGAAAAATGAACATGGCAGAGATGCTGACCAGGGGAAAAGTCGCGAGAAAAAACAAGTTAAGAGTTGCGGCCCAACTGCGGGTTAAAGTTCCAATGACTTTGATGATCAGAAAATTCAACAGGTCGGACATGGGGTATCCGTAAAGGTCCGCTCCCAAAGGAGCGCCCAACATCGGATTTCTCAAATACCAGCCGTTATCGATAACTCCTTTTATGATCGCCGAATTAAACAACCCATCTCCTTCATAGCCGAATGAAACAAAAAGATCGGCCCGCCACAGCCGCATGATGACAATAAGCAGCAAACTTGACAACGATACTACAGAGAAATACGCAAGAACTCTCTTTTTTGTATTCATGGATTTTGTCCTTATTTGATTATTCCGCGCTCTTTGTTTACGAAAATTTCATATGGGTTTTACGTTTTTCAACAATGCCTCGATCACGGAATAATCGCTTTCAGCAGTTGCTGGGTACTCTGGTGCCAGGTCAACCACGGCATACATATAGAAGCCGGGTTGCATCCTCTGGCGTTCAGCGCAAGCCATTTTTTCACGGCATCGGCAAGCGTTTCCGGTTCCATCCCAGAGAAATAGAACGCGTATTCTCCGGCAACCTCTCGAAATACGGGAATGTCGCGGGCGATAATCGACAGATTATGCTGCGCCGCTTCTATCAACGGCAGGCCGAATCCTTCGCCCTCCGAAGCGGCCAGCAAACAAGCTGAATTCAAATATACCTTCTCCAGAAACTCATCGCTTATGCCCTCAAGCCAAAAAAGCCTTTTATCATACTCTGGGTGTTTACGTATACGCGCCTCTATCTTCTCAACCATCCATCCCTTCTTTCCCACTATTATGAGGTTCACGTCAACTCCGGACTGCCAGAGCAATTCGAAAGCGTCAATGGTCTGAACATATCCCTTACGCGGTTCAATAGTCCCCACCATAAGAAACGTCTGCCGCGCTGCCATTTTTTCAAGCATTTTGGGAGCATTATCAGGCATGCCTTTTGTGGGTATGGAGTTATCCATGTCGGCACCAAGATGAAACCATCTCATTTTAAACGGTCTCAACCTGTCCTTGCAATGTACCTTCTGCCAGCCGGAAAATTCATTCGCGACCGCTTGCGATATACAAACCGCCCCATCGAAACGGCTGATTATTTGCAGCCATTCGTGATGTATCGTATGCACACCGTGCTGCGCCAGCCAATAATGCGGGAAGAGAATGGGGAGAAGATCGTAAACTACAAAATAAACACTGACACCATGCCTGTGCATAAGGGACAGGCAATCTGCTTGAGCTTTGGTGATAAGATGCTGCAAATGCAAACCCAAGAAAACATCCCCGGGCTGAAAATCGATCACACTGTCCTTGGAATGCCTCGGCTGTCCCTGCATCTTATCAACAAACTGCCGGGCATAAGAATACCCTTTGGATCTGCTGGTCGCAAAGACAGGCTCCACCGAGAATCCTTTCGGTGGGAATTCCAGCAGTTCCTTCAATACGCTCCTGGTTACTCTCTGGACGCCTGTTTTAATATCGTTATGGATAAATTCGGAGATATCTACAAACAGCTGTTTCTGAGGTAAAGAGACATGATTAAGACCTATACAATATGCGGCGGCTATTAAATCGGAAGAATGCACCTTGCTGCCGTTTTCAACCTGTCCTATACTGTCCAGCACTTCTTCGATAACACGCTCATTATCCGCGTATTCAGGCTTTATAAAAGGCGGTTTACTGATTTTTTCAAAAATCCCGATCATATCCGCGGCGTTCCGTTCTATTGAGCCTTCTTTCCTGTGTTTTATCTCGTTCAGTATCACGTCACGCGTAAAAGATTCATCCAGCATAGCTGAATACAGCCTACCCTTTATCGAATCTTCATCTTTGGACTCAAATAGAGCTTCATCATATCCTAAAGTCTCTCTTGAATACTTATTGTCGGCGCCTATTACCGGCGTGCCGCAATTCACCGCTTCAACCGCAGTAAGACACACACTATTGCGCGGAGAAAGAACTACAAGAAGCCTGCTCAAGTTATACAGTTTAGCCATATCCTCATCATTAAGCTGGTGCATGATGATTAGTTCTCCATCCCTGATACCGGAAGAAACAGCAAGAGAGTATATCTTTCTAACATCATCATCACATATGCGACCTATCAACAGTATCTGGTACTCGCCGCGCACGGCTGGCGGAAGCTTACAGTACGCGCGCACAAAACACAGAAATTCCCTATCATCACCATCACCGGCATCAAGTATAATAAAATGTTTCCTGATCTTAAAACGCTGAAAAAGGCGCGCTTTTAATACCGTTCCGATGTTCATCGGCCTAAAAATTGGGGCGCAATCAGCTGAGAGACCGAATACTCTGCCGCTCGAAAATCCGAAAGTATTCGTAATCTCCTCAGCCCCAACCTTGGACACGGATATGACCTTATCGGCCCGCTTCAAATACTCGATCTTATCAAGAAAATAATTCTTATACTGCCGATCATAATTGAATTGGTGCGTAAAACGGGAGGAAGTAATTATTTCGGAGAAACCGGCGGTTGTAGTTATTTGCGGAGAAAAAACACCTATGGTCGTGACGGCGTTATCAGCATATCCCTCTAGAATGTTCATTATATGCACAACGTCTGGATTGAGCCGCAGTAGGAACGCTTCACGCATACGTTCCGCCGCTTTTCGCCTCCATTCATGCCTCATATCACTTCCGGATAACGGTCCCGCCGCCGACCAAACGCGTATATTCTGCTGTGGGATTATACCGTCCAGAGCGGCCCGTATCGGTTCGATCGTATCCGGGAATAGTCCGTTCAAAGCGATGATGACCTCATGACCGGAGTGGCTGCCGGCAATCGCCTTCGCGAGAGAAAGCGAATAGCGGCCGATATCTTCAAACCGGCTTGACGTTTGTGAAACCTGTAGATCCAGAATTATCCGCATAATATTAGTAATTCGTGAACTGAGTAAATCCGGCCTTCAAGCCGGGGATTTCCACGGTTTGATTAACCGGGAATTATACGACCCGGCTCCGTTTGGTATTCACCTTTTGCTTTAATCTTTCCAAGATGGACAAAGAAAACATGGAGAGACAATCGGTATCCGCATACATATTCTGATGAAGCCTCTTCTCTCTTTCCAGTCTTACCTCCACGATCTGTTGCCTAAACAGATTTCTAAAGAATTCCTTGAGCCACGGTAAGGCTGCTATCACCTTTTTTGCCGCCTTTCCGGAAAACAATCTTGAATATATGCCCATCACAATGTCCAGAAAATAAAGAGACAGCCTCCGGGGATATGAAACATACACTGCTTCTTCTGGATGGGACGGTCCAAAACGGTTTATTCTATCCTGAAATTCTTTGGACCCGGAGAAGGCCTTAAGCAACCCCTTTACATTCTTCGCCTTTAAATACCCCTGGATGGCGCTCTCGCTTTCAGGTTCCCTTCCCAGGAAACAACGGTAAGCGGCGATTACATCCTCTCTGACAGGCCTATCTTCATTTCTGACGAACCAAGTGGCCGCCTGTTGCAGTGCCAACTCCAAACTATGCTCCTTCTTGAAAGCTTGCTGTTCGTAATGATCCAAACTTGTGATCTTGCAGTCGGTATAACTTTCATATCGGGAAATTATCTGCTCCAGTGTGCAGCCTGTATCTACATCAAAAACGTCCTTTGTCGCCTCCAAAAGGCTCTGGTCTCCTTCACGTTGTGCTATGACGGAATAATCCGGGCTGACTCCGTTTAAAACGTCTAACAGTGACATTTGTTCTTTTTTCCGCGGCCTGACCGTTTCCTGCAAGCGTAATATTTTCACTTTACGAAAACCGTAATATTCCGGAAGAAAAGACAGTAACTGCGGTGGAATGGGACGCTGATGCATAGGATCCAAATAGAAATTGGACGTCCCGGTCAAGATATTTTCCGGATTAGGGGTCTCAAGTATCAGGAGGCCGCCCGGTTTTAACACCCGTAAAGCCTCCTTTACCAGCTCCTGTAGTTGCGAGAACTGCAGATGCTCAACAAGGTGAAAAGCAGTTACCAATACCATGTTCGCATCCGGCAGCCGCTTTATAAAATCAATTGCATCAGCGGTGCGGACATTCAAACCTAATCCCTTGCAGGCCGCAAGCTGGATATTATCAAGATCCACGCCTATTGCGTTAAAACCGGCTTCCGCAAGCAGCTCGAGCCATTCCCCCCGCCCGCAGCCTAAATCCAACGCTTCCCCCTTCCCATAGAAATCCAGTAAAGGCCTTACAAACGGCAAATACGTTTTCAAACGCAGCTTTATCAGCTCTCGTGAACCGCGGTAACGATCCTCAAACGCCCGGTAAAAACCGTCATCCATGACCGCACTCCAAGCTCGGAGGCAGCCAAGCGACCCCCGCAAATTTACTTTTATCGGTGTTAACAACCTTGAATACCAAGGCGAGATCTCGCCATTCATAACTCTTCGTGGTATGCGTTTCCGCAGTATGTAAAGCAACCGCGACCGAATAACTCCCCTCACCGAGGTCAACATTAAACTTAAAATCCAAAATATACGATTCTCCTCGCTTTAATTCAGCGATATTCTGTTTCAAATGACAGGTATTGGTTCCGAATACAGACTGTCCAAGCCTGTCTTTGATCAGATAGCCTATTACCAGATTTTCGATGTCCGTGGTTGAACGCACCACAATGCGCAGGCGGACCTGCTGTCCCACATTAACAGTTTCCACCCGGTTATTTCCCGTATCCAACAATGCCACATCCTCTATTATCGCTTCTCTTGTTCCCGATATAGTCTGGATTTTTCCGTTCTCCGTCGTCTTCTGATGGATAATATTACCGGTATTCTCGGATAATGTGGCATTATAATAATCCATAACGGTTTCCGGCTCATCCTGCATAACAAATGTTCCTGCGTTCAGCAAAATCACCGAGTTGCAAATGGACAAAATAGCGTTCTTGTCGTGAGAAACTATCAGCAGCGTCGTACCTTGACGGTTTAACTGTCGTATACGCTCGAAACTCTTATGCTGAAAATAGGTATCGCCTACAGAAAGAGCCTCGTCTACTATCAATATTTCAGGGTCTAGATTCACGGCAACGGAAAACGCTAAACGCACGAACATTCCGCTGGAATACAGTTTTACCGGCTGCTTTACGAATTCTCCGATATCGGCGAATTCGATTATCCTGTCTAGTCTCTCGTCAATCTCTTTCTTGGACAGACCGAAAAGTGTTCCGTTAAAATAAACATTCTCTGTGCCAGTTAATTCCGGATTAAAGCCGGTCCCGAGTTCAAGTAAAGAAGCTATATTCCCATTTACGCGGTAAGCCCCCGATGTGGGAGCGAGCACCCCGGAAATGATCTTAAGCAAGGTTGATTTACCCGAACCGTTTTTCCCAATGATTCCAAGTGTTTCGCCTTTTCTGACATCGAAACTAATGTCTTTAAGCGCGTAAAAATCATGATGGTATTTTTTTCTGCGGGGATCCAGCGCTTCCTTTAACCGGTCGATCGGCCGATCATAAAGCGAGTATATCTTGGTTAGATTTCTTACCTGCAGGATTGCATCAGACATATCAAAGGATATCGGCAAAATGAGGTTTAAGTTTCCGAAAAACAAAAATGCCGGCTGCCATAAAACAGAACGTTACTCCCCAGAAATAAAATCCCCATAAAGCGTCTTCCCAGAAAGGAATATTGTAAAGAAAAGATCTCCTGTATCCCTCGGTAAGATAACATACCGGGTTTAAATAGCAAAGGATCCTGAATCGCGGAGGGATCATCTCCATATTCCAATAAATAGGCGTCATCCACATCAAGAGATTCAGAAGTATCACTATGCCTGCGGCTATATCGCGAAAAAAAACCATTACCGCGGAAGCCAACCAGGACATTCCCAGCACCAGGCAGATACAGGCAAAGAAATAATAGGCGCTTTGCAGCCAAAACAATGACGGATATATACCGAAAATCAGCAAAACCAAAACAACAAGAAAAAGGAATATAAAGTGAATGACCGCGGCGGAAAGCACTTTAATAAGCGGCAAGATAGAGAGCTTGAAATGTATCTTCTTGACGATATAAGAATAACTTATAAGCGAGTTGGCAGCCGTATTGAGCGCCTCCGAAAATAAAACCCAAACAGCCATTGCAGGAACTATCCAAGCAAGAAAAGGGACATTTCCCGCCGGTCTGACACGAAGGCCGAATTGAAGAACGAACCACATAACCGCGACCAACAAGGTCTGCTGGAGCAAAGCCCAGGCAAGACCGAAATATGAACCTATGTAACGTTCCTTCAAATCGCGCTTAACAAGCTGATAGACGGCATATCTCTTCCCCCATATCTCGCTGAGAAAAGAAATGGCTCCCTGGGCACTGACACTTATTAGTCTTAAAACGCCATTGAACATCTGTGACAGTCGACTGATTACTGTTTTGCGGCGCGCTTCATTCTGGCAGCAGCCAGATCCGCCTCAACCATCATTCTCACCAGTTTTTCAAACCCGACCTTCGGCTTCCAACCCAGCATTTTCCGGGCCTTTGTACTATCACCAAGCAAAAGATTGACTTCTGCCGGCCTGTAAAAACGCCTATCCACCTTAACATACTTCTTCCAGTCAAGCCCGGCATGTTCAAACGCCAGTTCCAGGAATTCCTTTACCGTATGAGTTTCACCTGTCGCAATCACATAATCGTCCGGCTTCGCCTGTTGGAGCATAAGCCACATTGCCTCCACATAATCCCCGGAAAATCCCCAATCCCTCTTTGCATCCAAATTACCCAACCGTAATTCTTTGCTCAAACCATACTTTATCTCAGCCACGGCATTGGTTATTTTACGTGTAACGAACTCATACCCCCTGCGCGGGGATTCGTGGTTAAAAAGAATGCCGTTGCAGGCGAACAGGCCATATCCTTCGCGGTAGTTACGCGTCAGGTCGAAACCGGCGACTTTCGATATGCCGTAAGGAGAACGCGGATGAAAAGGCGTATTCTCTGTCTGCGGTATCTCCCTGACTTTACCGAACATTTCACTTGAAGCGGCAAAATAGAATTTACAGCGCGGAGCCAACTCCTTAATTGCGGCAAGAATATAATGCGTGCCATTTATGTTCGTATTTATAGTGGAGAACTCGTCCTCGAAGGAATAACTGACAAAACTCTGTGCCGCCAGATGATAACATTCATCCGGCTTTATCTGATGAACAATCTTAAATAAACTGGCGAAACTCTCAAGAGAACCAGAATGAAGCGCGACTTTTTTCTGAATGTGCCTTATTCTCCAGAGCCTGTGTTCCGGATCTTCCAAAGCGACCCGTCTTACTACTCCATGTACTCGGTACCCTTTTTTAAGTAATAACTCCGATAAATATGAGCCATCCTGACCGTCGATCCCTGTAATAAGCGCTGTCTTCATCTTTTTCTTTACTCCCGGATAACTGTTGTTAGGTTATATCGAGCAGTTGACATTCCCGTACTTTGCCGAAAATATTGGAATAGCTCTCAACGATTTAATACGCTGTTCTTCACGAATTACTTCCGGCAATACTTATCGTGAACACGCTCTATATCATCCTCCTCCAAATAATCCCCTGTCTGCACCTCCACTATTTTTAGAACTGACCTCCCGTGATTTGTTAAACGATGGCGGCAGCCCACGGAGATATAGGTGCTCTCGTTTGGCTGGAGAATGAATGTATTCTCCCCCCTTGTCACCTCCGCCGTGCCTTCCACAATCACCCAATGCTCGCAACGCCTGCGATGCACCTGTAAACTAAGGGCATGCCCGGGATTAACCTCCACCATCTTTATCTTAAAACCCGGCAAGTGCTCAAGTACCGTGAAACTGCCCCATGGCCTTTTAACCTTGCGGTGGCTGTAATGTTCCTGCCTGCGGCTGTTTTTAAGAAAATCCACAACTTTCTTGACCTCTTCACTCCGATCTTTCCTAGCCACAAGCAGGGCATCCGGCGTGTCAACGATAACCACGTTATCCAGCCCCAGGGTCGCAATCAACCTTTTGTCCGGCACTACGGTGGTGTTGTTACTCTCTATATCTATAACTCCATTAGGAATATTATTGCCCCGCGCATCTTTCTCTATCATTTCATCCCAGGACTGCCAACTACCGAGATCAGACCAGCCGAGATCAACAGGGGCCTTTAACATCAAAAGGGAATTTGTTTTTTCCAGAACTCCATAGTCAAATGCCGCCGGTTTTATATCCGCCCAAGCCGAATCTATATCCTGTGCCGAGGCAATGCAATGGACGGCAGAATACAATTCCGGCATATATCTCATGAATTCACGCAGAAAAGCTTCGACCGAAGCGACGAACATGCCGCTATTCCAGTAATATCCACCTTTTCGCAGGAAGACTTCCGCGGCCTTCAAATCCGGTTTTTCGCAGAAACGCTCCACTCCTTTAATGAGTTTTCTTTCAATCTTCGTCAGAGCTATCCCGCCTTCCGCTTTCAACGCGGGAATACACGGCAACGCCCCTTCTTTTATATAACCGTATCCGGTTGCCGGCCTTGAAGGAGTTATTCCGAAAATGATAATCCTATCGCAAGAGCAACACTTGAAAGAAACATTAAGCAAGTTCTTGAAAATCTCGGTATTTTTAATTGAGTGGTCACACGGCAAAACAGCAGCCTCTGCGGATGGATCCCGCAAGTTTATCAGGCGGCAGGCGGCCGCTATGGAAGGCGCCGTATTTCTACCGTCCGGCTCGCAAATTATATTCTCGGAAGGGATTCCATGATGACGGGTGATCTGTTCGATCTGATGAAAATAAAGCCTGGAGGTTACGATATATACATTTTCCGCGGGCACAAGCGTATGAAGACGCAATACAGTCTCTTCAAACAGGCTATTGGGGCCTGAAAGCGAAAGAAACTGTTTGGGCTCCAGAGTCCGGCTCAACGGCCAAAAACGGCTGCCCTGCCCGCCGGCCAACAGGACTGCGTAACGCCGTCCTGTAACGATACCTTCTACCTTTTTCGTATTTCTGTTCACACTTATCCTGTTGCTTAGTAGATTTTGCGAAATAAAAGTATGTTCAGCTTAAGACAGGCGCTTTGTTATCGTCTGCTTGCCGGAGGCTCTACGCGGTGAACTGCCTCCCCATCGCGGCCGCGAGTTTTGCCGGATTCTCGATCAGGTCGGTGGCGGACCAGGCGTCAAGGCAGTAACGCCCGACGTAGTCGTATTTCAGATAACCGTAAATGGAAAGGCGCTTTTCAAAAAACGCCGTAATATTTTTATATTACAGTTGTAATATGTTTTACTTACAAGTGGCGCTCTTCAATACCTTTCGGGCGGAATGCCCGAAGCAGTACTTCGCGATATTTCAAACGGTTTTTTACGGAATCCGCTCGTGCATTCCTCCCCATCGCGGCCGCGAGTTTTGCCGGGTCCTCGAGCAGGTCGGTGGCGGACCAGGCGTCAAGGCAGTAACGCCCGACGTAGTCGTATTTCAGATAACCGTAACCGGAATCTCCCCAGGCTTTTCCCCAGGAATTCTTGAACTTGAACAACCCGGTTTTGTCGTTATAACCGCAAACGCAAACGGCGTGCCCGCCCAGTTCTTCTTCATTTTTGCGCGGCATCGGAACCTTGCCGTTTTCGGCCGTCTTTTCGCTCAACCAGCCGGAAAACACGAGCATTCCACCGAGGAAAGGCCCGTTTACCAACAGGCTTCTCTTCATCTCTTTCACATTTTTCAGGCGGGCGTAGGCCTTAATACGGTATTTCAGCGCCTGAACGTCGGCGTTTCTTTTGGGTTTATCCGTCTGATAGGGCTTATATGGCCAGGTTGATTCCAGGCAGGCGCCTTTTTTAAAAAGCACTTTCATCGCCACCCTGGGATAGGTGCCTTCGCTCTCCGGTATCCCGTCCAGTTTCTTACAATTGGCATATACATACCGCGGCGAAAGCGGAACGTATCTGCGGTACTCCTTGCCGTCAAAATACTCTTTGACCCCGACCGTCCCGGCAAAGGCCACGCAGGTCCCTTCCGCCCCCTGGTCCCGGACAGGAGACATCTCCGGGGCATAATCCAGGCGCGGCGGGAGTTTAACCACCGGCAAAAGCAAACCCATAGGGATATCCCGAGGATCCTGATAATCCTTCAGGCACCCCAGTTTAAAAACATGCGCCATTACTATATTATATACTGATAGAGAGAAAAATCAATCGAAGAAACTTCAGTTTCTGGGATGATACCGTAGAGCCTTGCCTCAGAGGGGAAACAGCGCTCAGAAGTGCATTTTACCTGTCAGCGGACGGTTGCGATTTAGTCAATAAACCGAGCACGTTGTCTTTGGTGAATACGGAAAGATCAGACTGATTCTCAAGAAAATTTTCCACGTCCTTCTTTACTTTAGCCCAGTTCGTTTTATTGACCGCGTCATAAATAATCTGCCGCCAATTGTCCTTGTCGGGCATACTCTCCTTCCACCCGGTCTGGCGTAAGGCATTTGTAAGCAAAGCTATGTTCGGCTGCAAACCATTCCACTTCGAAAGATACCAGCCAAGGTCAAAATAATCCCTGCCTTTGGCATATTTTCTGCTTAATAAAGCATGTAGTTTGCCTGCGAAAAGAGAGTTGACTTCATATGACAGAAATGAAATAGGGAAATATTTGTTCACGACTCTCGTTTCAAGGACGGCTCCCCGCGCAGGGTTATTATCAATTTCAATCTTCAGCGAGAATTTCCGGCTCTTTAAAGGCGAGATCCCGGCTTCGAACATCAACCCGGAGAATTTGATGAAAGCCGAATTCACTGTTCTTGTGTCGTCATAAACGGCCGACACTTCGTATCCGGAAGATTTAAGTTCAAACATTATTTTTTTAAGCACTGAAGAAAAACCGGCCTTCTGCTTGCCTTCCAAGGAAAAATCAAGATCATCGGAAAAACGGGGAAGATCATAAAGGAACCTTAATGCGGTGCCCCCCAGGAATGCCGTCGAGCGAAACACTCCCTCATCGTGCATCACTCTCAAAATATAAGAAAATGCAATATGTGTCCGCTCCCTTGTCTTGTCTCCCTTCGACGGACTCCAGCAGTAGATTGGGAATAATCGGAACAGGATATCTATCCGGCCTTGCCTTTAGACAAAAAAAACCGGACGGTTGGCAAAAGCTGGACCGTCCGGTTAATGATCTTGCAAAAGGTGCTTACTCGATTTCCGACTGTGCCACGGATTGCGGCGAAGAAAGCGCGGAGTTCTGCGCGGCAAGCCAGGCCGAATAAAGCCCGTCGGCATACGAAACTATGGCCGCCGAAGCGTATCCATTATGGAAATAATCCTGCATAACTACGGCGTAGGTAGGGTCAACCGCCAGCATGCCGGTCTGGGTGTTGAGCGCGATCCCCGAACTTATCTTGAGATCGCTCAAATTAACGTAGGAATACTTCACGTTATCCGCGAACGCCCTGAAGGAATCGGTTATTCCCTCATACGGATTGACTCCTCCCTGGAAATATTCGGCTGCTTCGTTTTCAAGGCGGGAGAGGCCGTTCTCTATCTCGAAAAACGCGGCGCTCATCTGCATTTCCTGCAAGAATTTATCGGGCAGATACTCCACCGGCAAACAGGCCCCTTCGGATTCGGAAGCCTCCCTTTCGGGAACATTGAGCTCTACCAGGCCGGGACCTTCCACGGGCGCCGTCCCTTTCCCGTCGTCGTATAAGACCGAAATAGCCTCTTTGACCGCTTCGACGGCCGCCTCCTTATAGTCTTCCACGATGGAATCCAGGACTTCGCCGCGTTTTCCGTTGAGCTCGTATTCTTTCAGGAAATCGGCGTCAAAGCGCACCTCGATGCCGCCTCCGCTGTCCCGGGTGATAGAAACAGGAGAATTATCGGATGTCTGCCCGACCGTGATAATGTCGTAATCGAAATCAATGTTGAAGTCCGTCAGCGCCCAGGCATCCGCGAAAAAGACAGCCGATTCCAGCACCCTCTGGTCAGGGACAAAACCCCATTCTTCAAAAGCTTCGTAACAGATATCGCCCGAGATTTCATTCAAGAACTCTTCCCGGAGGGCCCTTACCGATTCGACCGATATCTCATCTGATTGAGATGCCGGTGTTACCATTGAAGAACCGGACGACTCCTCCATCAGCCCATCGTCAATATAACCGTCGTATGCCGAAACAAAAGAGCATGGGAACAGGGACAGGATCGCGACAAAAAGAACCAGACTTTTCCGCATAAAAACTCTCCTCTATATATTTCCTCTCCCCACTGCGCCAACAAGTTCTAAAGTTTCAGGGGCGGACGATCAACTTTCTAATTTCGATCCTCGGTTATCTGGAACGTATATACCAAAGGTAACACAAAATCACCCTATATTTCAAGCCACTGAGCTGAATTTTGCTTCGTTTTACATAGAAACCCGCCGGTTTTTTCTGCTTTAAAATAACCCTTCTTTTAACATTTCCCGAAGCAATTGCTTGAGTCTCTGACCTTTTTCCCTTCAACACCGATTACAGCGGCAACATTCCCCCCCTCGTCCGCCAAAGCGGCTGCCTTATCTATCGCCTGCCCTTGTGTGGGGGCGGTAACTTTATAGATCGAACCGTCTTTCATATGCAGTGTTGCCGTAGCATCATCCTTCCCGCCTTTAGATCCTCCTCCGCCGCTCTTGGAAGGTTCTACCGGTTTTTCCTCTGAAGGCACCGGTTTTTCCTCCGGAGTTATATCATAAGCGACACCGGCAAAAAAGGTTTGCGTGTATTGAGAAGACGGAACAAACTGTTCGTGAGCAACGGCGCTTTCGCTCCTGAACGTAGAGCTAAGCACCTCCTTATCGACATCAGTCTTCTTGTCCAGAGTATATGTCCGCAGGTTTACGGCGGATACATCACCCCGGCTTAGTTGCACCGGCCGCTCGGAACTTGTCACAGCCGCCAGCATCTTCTCCTTAAAGTTTATACTACCCAGGTTATCGGAGAGTCCGGACGCCTTCACCGGATCCCCTTCTTTTCCGAAAACCATGAATTTCTCGCCTTCTCCTGCCAGAAGAGAATCCAGCTTGTCCTGGAAGGCCGTGCCGCTCTTTTCCGGTATTACGCTCTCCCCGGAAAGTTTTACAAGGAGTTTACTGCCGGTACTTGTATCGGCAATACTGCTCCCGGTGGGAGTCATGAGCTGACTAATAGTGGTGGTGGTAGTTTCTTTTGTGACGGTATTCTCGTGTTCTTTGACAGTTGCGCCCCCGAAGTAAAACGACGGGGTGGTGAAAGTAACATCCTCCCAGGTAAGCTTTTGCGTAACCCTGCCGACGCCTTCAACATCTCCCAAGTCACTGTCCTGCGTCCGGAAAACCGACGTTCTGCCGAAGGAACCGTAAGTATCGAGGAAAGAAACGCTGTAAACCGAATCCCGGGTGGATCTGTCGATTATGGAAGTCGCGCTCTGGATGCCGGATACCCTTGACCAGGTGCCTCCGTCTCCGGCTTCCCAGCCGTAGGACGCCGGGCTGCTCCAGGAGACGCCTCCGCCTCCGGAATCGGAAGTCGCCGCGATCGTGGAAAATGACGCGGGACTAAACGAACTGCCCCAAGACATAGCTTTGCCGAAAGGCAAAACCGCGCTTAATAATCCTACCCCTAAGATTATAAGCAGTTTTTTCATTTCACCCTCCTTTTGCCACTTTTTTTCTTTCAGGAGTTCCACACTTGGCGCCCCTGCGTTTGCCGGTTTAAATAACCGCAAACTAAGTATCTGGTGGCCATTGGAAGGTTTTGGACTGATAAGATCCAAATTTTTTAAGGCGGGACCGATTTTCGAAGACTTGCAAAAGAAACTCCCCGGACTTGAGCCGGAGACTCTTGCATCTTGCTTAAAATTTAACACATAAAAACGGGGATTTCCAGGTAATCTTCCTACTTTTGCTTAAGTTAACACTTTTTAAAAGAATTTTCCTCGCGCCTGCTTATATATTATCTAACCCCATCCCGCTTTAGCCGGAGCGAAAAAAGGGCCGCGATCATAAGACCGCGGCCCCGATTTTTTGGTATTACCGGTAATTACAGCCCTTTTGAAACGATATAATCCACCAGGTCCACCACCCTGCAGGAGTAGGCCCATTCATTATCATACCAGGCCATTACCTTGGCGAATTTGCCGTTTAGCACCTTGGTCAACGCCGAATCCACGATGCAGGAATGCGTCGAACCGCAGAAGTCCTTTGAAACCAGCGGTTCATCCATATATCTCAATATACCCTTCAACGCCCCTTCAGAAGCCTTCTTGAAAGCCGCGTTAACGGACTCCGCGTCGGTCTCTTTTTCAAGATTGCACGTCAGATCGGTCATTGACACATCCGGCGTAGGCACCCTGATCGCCAACCCATCCATCTTTCCCTTTAACTCCGGTATTACCGCGCCTATTGCCTTGGCGGCGCCGGTAGAGGTCGGGATCATCGAGACCGCGGCGGCCCTGGCGCGGCGCAGGTCTTTATGCGCCAGATCCAGAATACGCTGGTCGTTGGTGTAAGAATGGATGGTGGTCATCAACCCGTTTACGATGCCGAAGTTGTCCATCAGCACCTTAGCCATGGGCGCCAAACAGTTGGTGGTGCAGGAAGCGTTGGAGATTATGTTATGGCTCTTGGGGTCGTATTTGGCCTCATTGACTCCGAGAACGATCGTTATATCTTCGCCTTTAGCGGGCGCGGAAATAACTATCTTCTTGGCGCCGCCCTTCTCGATATGGCCGATACATTTCTCCCTCTCGGTGAATACTCCGGTGGACTCCACGACGACTTCCACTCCGAGGTCCTTCCAGGGTATCTCCGCGGGGCTTTTGCAGCTCACTACCTTGACGATCTTGCCGTTTATAACCAAAGAATCCTCTTTGGCCTCTATCTCGGCATCGAGAGTGCCGAAAGTAGAATCGTATTTAAGCATGTGCGCCAGCGTCTTGGTCCCGACCGGCAGGTCGTTTACCGCGACGAAGTCGAATTTCGTAGATTTCTTCTGCAGTGCGGCCCTGTAAACCAGCCTTCCGATCCTGCCGAACCCGTTAATTCCAACTTTTACCGCCATTTCCTTTTCCTCCTTCTTTTCGCCTGTTCCACTTCGTTGTTCCCGCGATTATTTCGGCCGCTTCATTGCTCTATTGATTTCAATTCCTCTTCCTGCTCATTCAAATACGCTGCCGCCGCTTCCGGAGGCGTGGGGATCATATAGAACCCCGTCCCCCATTCGAATCCGGCGATCCTGGTCAACTTAGGTATAAATTCGATATGCCAATGGTAATCCCCCCGCTCCGCGGAATCTCCGTTAACGGGTGAAGAATGTATTATAAAGTTATATGCCATATTTGGAAAGACTTTTTTTGTCTTTGCCACCACCGAGCGCATTATGGAAGCCAGAGGCAGGCGCTCGTGTTCGGGCATATTGCAGAAATAACCGTTGTGCACCTTGGGCATCACCCATATCTCGAACGGGAAACGGGAAACATACGGGCAAAAAGCCAGAAAATGCTCGTTCTCCGCGACGATGCGCTTTTTCTCCTCTTTTTCCTGCAGCAGGATATCGCAGAACAGACAACGCTCGCGGTAATCGAAATAATTCTGCGCCCCTTTTATCTCTTCCATAACGTTCTTGGGCACCATCGGCAGGGCGATGATCTGGCTGTGCGGATGTTCGATGGAAGCCCCGGCGTCGTGGCCGTAATTCTTAAAGATCATTATGTATTTGAAACGTTTGTCCCGCATCAGGTCCAGCGACCTGCGTATGGCCATGGAAAATACCAGAGCCACTTCACGGTCGGTAAGTTCGGGGAAATCCTTGAAATGATACGGCGTCTCTATCAAAACCTCGTGCGCGCCCACCCCGTTTGACATATCATACATCCCGATCCCGCGCCTGTTGATATCCCCCTCTATATGCAGGGCGGGGAACCTGTTGGCGACCACCCTGACGCCCCAGCCGGGCGTGTTAGGATTGGTGGACGGCTCGCGGCAGACCTCAATTTCCGGAGGAGTCATTGCCTCACTGCCGTAACAAAAAGGACAATCGTCGTCCCCTTTTATGACGTTGGGTTCGTAAACGTAATCGCCCGGGACATCCGGATTCTCCGTCTGCACGATTATCCAGCGGCCGGTTATGGGATCCCTGCGCAACTCCGCCATTTAGACTTCCACCTCTCTTAAGAACGCCGCGCAATCCTCCGGGGATATCGGGCAAATGTAAAATCCGGTGCCCCATTCGAACCCGGCGATGCGGGTCAACCTCGGCATTATCTCTATGTGCCAATGATAATCGTTGTCTATGGTGCGCCAATAACCGGTCTTCTGCCTGCGGAAGGGCGCGGTGTGGATGACGTAATTATAGGCGGGGTCGTTCAGCCCTTTTTTTATCTTCGAAAGGGTCTTCTTAAGGACCCCGGCAAGGGCTTCGCGCTCGTTCTCCTGCAACGAGGTAAAATCCGGGCTGTGTCTCCGGGGAAGTATCCACACTTCGAACGGGAACCTTGCCGCGAACGGAGTGACGACAAGAAAACCGTTCTCATCGAGTATCACGCGCGAATTGCTCTCGATTTCCTGACTGACTATATCGCAGAAGATACAACGTTCATGGTACTCATAATACTGCCTGGCCCCGGAAAGCTCTTCCTTGACCCGTTTGGGGTTCACCGGCGTGGCTATAAGCTGGGAGCGGGTATGATTGATGTTCCCCGCCCCGGCGCTCCAGCCGTGATTCTTGAAAACCAGCACGTATTTGAGCCTTTTGTCTTTCTCGAGATCGTTTATCCTGTCTATATAAGCTGAAATTACCCTGGAGATCTGTTCCTTAGGCAAGTCTGCCATATTGGCTACGTGCCGGCTGGTTTCAATTATACGCTCATGCGCCCCTATTCCGTTCATCAGGTCATAAAGACCTTTACCGCGGCGTTCAAGGTTCCCTTCCACGCGCAAAAAAGGCGAGATGCTGGAGACAACGCGTAATTGCCACCCGGGAGAATTCGCCGGAGCGCCATGGGGGCGCAGCGCGTATATCTCGGGCGGAGTCTCGGCCTCATGCCCCTCGCAAAAAGGACAGTCCCCCTCCTGCGGCAGAAAAGTCTCTCTGGAAGCGAAATGCTCCGGCCGCTTGGCGCGCTCGGTGGAGATTATCACCCATCTGCCGATAACCGGGTCTTTTCTTAATTCAGGCATAGTTTGATACTCGTCTTTCGGTATTAAAACGTTCCCATTACCGATATTAAAACTCGTCTATCGTTTATCGGTTACGATGCCCTTGTTTTAGTCTCGCCAAAGTTTCAGTGGCGGACTATCTGCAGTCCGCCGACGCATCAGTGGCGGACGTATCGAACGGAGATTTCCATTCCTAACTTTTCTCCCCCTTGTGGGGAGAAATAAAGAGGGGGAACATTAACTATCACACCCCTCCTCAATCCTCCCCATCAAATAGGGGAGGAAAGATTGGTTGATTCTATTCGTTCCCGTAACCGAGAACCGAAACGGGCTTCGTTACCGTTACCGTTGCCGTTGCCGAATTAGGTACTGTGTCCCCGGAATTACGTTGTCTATTGGTAGCCGTGACCGAAGGTCGAAATGGGATTCGCTACAATTACGAATTAAGTAGCGTGTCCCCTTGCCTCCCCTTGGTGGAGAGGGTCCGGAAGGAAAAACAGGTTTAACTCTGTTGGTTAACGCAGCCGTTACCGGTAGTAAAGCTCATCTATCGTTTATCGGTTGCGATGCCCTTGTTTTAATCTTACGTTTTTCGGCTTTAAAACGTTCCCTTTACCGAGAACCGAAACGGGCTTCGTTACCGTTGCCGATATTATTGTTTCCCCGGATTAATATGTTACCCAGGTATCGGGCTTGCCGTCCTTGTTGTTATCCTTTTCCGCTTTTACCGGCTTGCCGCCCTCATAATAAACCCACTCGTCAATCTTGCCGTCGCCGTCGATGTCGGCCTCGATGCGGACCAGCTTGCCTTGAGCGTCATAAACCATACCCCTGTCGGCCTTGCCGTCGCCGTTGGTATCTTTCTCCCCCTTGACCGGGACGCCGTTCTCGTAATACACCCACTCATCCATCTTGCCGTCGTTGTTGGTGTCGGTCTCCACGCGCAGGATCGTGCCTTTTGAATCGTAATACTCTATCCGGTCTATCACCCCGTCGTAATTCCGGTCAACTTTGGCCTCTTTAGGCTTCACCGACGCCGCTTTATCCGGCGTCGCGGCTGCTGCCGGCGTCGCGGCTGCGGCCATTGTAATTATGCTTACAGCGAATAATAAATTCTTTTTCATGATCCAGCTCCTCCTTACCTTATCGGCCCTTTACCTGATCGATCTGATCACGTAGTAGTCCATCGGTTTCTGCATATCGGTGTAAAGCACCGGAAGCTGCAGCAGGCTCGAGTCTATTGTAGTAGGCACGTCGCTCATAAACTTCTCGTCTATCTTCGGCCCTTCCGCAAACGCCCAGGCCAGAAGCAGTTTATAACCCCACGGCTGTTCCAGCGCGCGGGCATACACGGAATCGATGAAATCATTCCTGATAACATCGATATACCCGTAGCCCCTGCTTAAGATACTGCCGTTGGCGCTGCCGCTGCCGTAATTACCGCCGCCCATCAGATGGTTGTCGAAAATGACCAGCCCCGGAGGCGACGGTTCGAATATCTCCACGCGCTCCGTATCGGCGCTGCTGACGACGGTGCCGCGCAGGTTGGCGGAAACTTCTCTCTGTTGAGAACCTGCCCAGACCCACAACCCGCCGGAAGTTATATTCACGTCATACGGATTCTCTATGGTGCCGATAATGCCTCCGGCGCGCAGTTCCGACTTTGCCGTGGCGGTGAAACTTCCGTTATCGAGATCGAGCAGGTCCCCGTCGGTACAATTCAGGAATATCCCGTATCCTCCGTTTGCCGCCAGTGTCCCGGTAACGGTATTATTGCCGATCACGATATCGATAACCCCGGCGTCCGTGGTCAGCCCGAAGATACTCCCGAGAGTAACGGTGTCTGTTTCGGCTATGTAAATATTACCGCTTGTGTTCACGCCGAGAGCGTAATCGTCTATGGTATCGACGGTTGTTTCGATCCTCGCCGGGCCGCCGGAGCCGCCGACACTGCCCAGCGCGGTGAAATACAAGCCCGAAGAGAGCAGGTCCGCGGTCAGATCCAGGTCGGAGTCTGTGATATCCCAGTCCGAATTCAAGTAAATATCGTCTCCGGATGCGGTCACCACGCCCAGGCCTATATTGTTGCTGCCGCTGCCGCCGTCTTCCGTAGTCAGGTATATATCATTACCTGTCCCTCCGGCGGTCAGCTTCTGGGCGGTAAGATCGCCTGCCGCCGTTACCGCGGCATTTATTCTTATTTCACCGTCGGCGGTGGACAAACCGGTAGAAGTATTGAGGGCGCCCAGTATCACGCCGTCGTATTCGCTGATGTAAAGATCGGTGCCGACGTTGCCGCCGCTGTAGTCGTCTATGTTGGCGACCCGGGTGTCCAGGTAGTTCGCCGATGTGCCGACCGCGCCTGCGCTTTGCAGGCGTAAAGAGGCGGCTACGACGTCAGGCCCGGTGGTATCGGCGTCGGTTATGTCCCCGTCGGAAACCAGGGAGACATCGTCATCCGCGGCGGTAACCAGCCCCACGTTTATGTTGTTGGAGGCGCCCCCGCCGTCTAATGTGGTCAAAAGGATATTCCCCGCGCCTGCGGCGGTTACCGAAACCGCGTCCATATCTCCCGACGCGGTCTTGGCGGCGGTTATATCGATATCTCCGGTATCGGTCGTCAGACCGTTCACCGACCCGAGGCTGACCCCGTCGTATTCGATGATATAGATGTTCTCGTAAACGTTACTGCCGCTGATATCGTCGATGGTGGAGACCCGCGTATCCAGCTCCAGTCCGCTTCCGTCCCCGCCGACAGTGCCGCCTGCCGCCAGATACAGCCCTGAAGCGACTATATCCGTCACCTCATCATAGGTCAAATCGATGATATCGTCGTTGGAGTTCAGTATCACGTCGTCGCCGGAAGCGGTAAGCAGGCCCACCGCGATGTCGTTGACATTGCCGGTAGAAGCCGCGCCGGCCTGCGATTTCAGGGAAATATCCCCGCTACCGCCCGCAGTCACCAGGGTAGCCGTCAACGTCCCGTCTTCCGTGGCGTTCGACTCCACAAAGACAGAACCGCTATCGGTAGTCAATCCCGTGGATGTTAACGCGCCCAGGTTCACGCCGTCGTATTCGCTGATATATATGCTCCCCGCCACGTTCTCCGTAGCGGAATAATCGTCGATATTATTGACTCTCGTGTCCAGGTAGTCGCCGGTGGCGCCCACATCCGCGCCGGCGGTCAGATAGAGCCTCCCGGCGTAAATGTCCACTCCTGTATCCCCGTCGGTGATCGAACCCGCGGCGTTTAGGTAAACATCGTCGTCAAGCGCGGTTATAAGCCCGGCAGCGATATCCCCCGAACCGGTGGTCAGGTAAACGTCTCCCGCGTCCCCGGCGGTCACGGAGGAAGCGGTCAATGTCCCGCCTGCCGTAACACGAATATCCCCCATATCGGTAGTCAAGCCGTTCACCGCTCCGAGATTGACGCCGTCGGACTCGTTGATATAGATCGAGTTGTGGACATTGGCAGAGGCGGACCTATCATCTATCGTGGAAACCGATGTATCCACATAGTCGCTCGAAGTCCCCACACTGCCGCCGGCTTCCAGAAGCAGGCCGTAAGCCGTCAGATCCACCGTGCCGTCGTCGTCCAGTATGTCGTTATAGGAAGCCAGGGTTATGACCGCGGATGTGGTCCCTGCGGTAACAGCGCCGAGTTGAATATCGTTCAGGCCGCCGGTGCCGCGATTGGTAATAAGGGTGATGCCGTTCGAATTGTCGGTAGTGACCGTAACGGCGGCGGCCGTCAGGGTTCCGTCGCCGTTATTGGCGGCGGTGATATAGATCGGGCCGCTGGTGGAAGTCAACCCGTTCGTCGCGCCGAGCGTGACGCCGTCATTCTCATTTATGTAGATGGAACCCGCCACGACGTTGCCGGCGACGTTGTCTATATACGCGGCATCCGTGTCTATCGCGGCGCCGGTCCCGGTGGTTCCGCAGTAACCGGCCGCTTGAAGGTATAAATGATCTGCGACGACATCGATATCTCCGTCGGTATCTTTATCGGTTATGTTATTGGCAGAGATAAGGGTAACATCGTCTCCCAGGGCGTTGACGTATCCTAAGGCGATGTCGCTCGTATTGTAAGTCGTCAGGTAGATATCCCCGCTGCCGCCCGCGGTCACTTTGCTGGCGGTAAGGGCGCCTGAAGCGGAAACACCGGCTTCCACTCTGATATCTCCGGATGCCGTAGTCAGTCCATTCACGGAACCGAGTTCGACATCGTCGTATTCGCTGATATAGATGGAACCGGCAACGTTCCTGCCCGCGGCCGCGTCGTCGATGGTGGAGACATTGGTATCGATGTAATTCCCTACCGCGCCGAAAGAGCCGCCGGCCTGCAGATAGAGCGCGCCGGCAACGATATCGGCGGCAGTCGCGTAACTATCGCTGATATCAAAATCCGAGATCAGAGTTACCGAATCGTTGGAAGCGGTAACCGGCCCGGAAAGAATAATGTCATTGGTAGAACCGCCGCCGTCTAATGTCTTCAGGGTGACATCTCCGTCTCCGGTCCCGCCTGCGGTACCGGCAGTTACAAGAGTTACCGTCATATCCCCTGCCGCCGACCTGGCTCCTTTGATAGTTATTGAACCGGTCCCGGTAGTGACGCTGGTCAAAGTAACTGCGTCGTCATCGGTAATATAAATGTCCCCTGCGGTGGTTGCCGCGGTCAGGTTGGTGCAGGCGGTGTCAATATCCGCGTCGGTAGAGGACGCGCCGATACTGCCGGCGGCAGTTAATGAAACGCTTGTTGCGGTGACCTTGGTGGTATTTATCGTGTCGTCATAGATCGAACCGGCAGCGGCCGTTATTGTCGCTGTATCTCCGGCGGCGGTTACCGTCGCCAGATAAATATCCCCGCGTGTCGCGGTAATATCAACATTAGCTGTTCCACCGGCAACAACGCTGGTGACTATAGTGTTTCCGGTAGCGACGCTGCCGCTGGTAATATTAATTAAACCGTTGGTGCTGGATATATCGCTCAAAGTTACGCCGCTTTCCTCCAAAATATAAATATCCCCTGTCCCGGACACGGAGGCGTTGATATAATCGACATCCGTATCAAGCGCGTTGTTACCGGTTCCGGTACCGATGCCGCTGACGGCCGTAATGCTCAAAGTCCTGGCCGTGATGTCCGTGTCCCCGTCGCTGGTATCGGTGATACCGGCCGCGGAGGTCAGCGCGACGGTATTGCCGACGGCAGTGATATTACCTTCGGCATTCAGAGCGCCGACGGTTGATTCAAGGTCTATATCCCCGGCGGTGCTTATCACGTTTCCGGTTGCCTGGATCGTGATTATATCTCCGTCAACCGTTATATCCCCTGCCGCCTGGACCTTCGAATTGCTATTCACATTTACATTGGCGGAAGAAACACTTTGCCCGATGTTCACATCGCCGCCGGCATTCACCTGCGAATCCGCGCCCGTTATGGTGATATCACTGCCCGTCCCGGCATCGATAAAAATATTCCCGCTTCCCTCGGTAACTACCTTGCCGGCATACGAGGCGGTACCGATTAAGACCGCTCCCGCCGCATTAATATCGATCGCGCCGTTGACCGCGCTGACGCTGGCGGCAGCATTCTGGGCGATATTCACGGAACCGGCTGATGCGGTGAGCTCAATTGTACTGCCGCCGTAAGCGTTTACGTCCGCATCTATATCGATATTCCCGGCCGAGGCCGTCATCGTTACGCCGCCCGTTCCGCTGACCGCGCCGTTGATGTCGATACCGGTAGAACCGCTGTCATTGTTCACCAGAGTTACCGCCCCGCCGGCATCGATAGAACCGTTGACAATAATGGTGCCGGTGACTGCGGTAGAAACAGTGGTATTGCCGGTAGTGGCGAAATTACCGCTGAATGTAACATCATCAGCATCATTTATCGTCAAAGAAGCGATATTCGCGTTATTAAGTATGATATCGCTGGCAGAACCGTCCGCATCCAAAGTCAGATCTTTCTGTCCGATTAAATCCCCCAGTTGGATGGCATTACCGGAGCCGGTGGCAGTGATGGTAATATCCGCGGCGAGAGTAGTTGTCCCCACACCGGTGGTATCGATCGCGACCACATTAATCGCGCCGCTTAACTGCGCGGCAGCTGAGTCCAAATCCAACAGGGTCGGATCGGCACCCGCACCTACCGTATTCAGGTAAATACCGTTCTTGGCATTAAGGTCGATAGTATCCGCGCCGCTCAAATCGGCGTTAAAATATAATGAGCCGTTGGTGGAGGTGATCCCGCCGCTGCCTATGTCTGTCGCGGTCACCGCCCCGTTAAAGGTCATATCCCCAAGAGAAGTCAATGTGATGGAGTCTGCTACTGTGCCGTCTAAAGTCACCGCTCCTTTATAAATGGTCGAACCCAAAGTATTATTCTGGGTGACGGTAACGTTGATAATCCCGCTGTTGTTGGCGGTGATGCTGGCGGCAGCGCTGGATACGCCGGCAGCCAGGTTGACGTCGTCACCGGAAGCCGAACCATTGGCGGTAATATCGACGGTATCGGTGCCGGTAATGTCGGCGTTGATATTCACTTCATCGCCGCTGATGGTCACGCTCGCAGCGTCGATCGTTGCGCCTATGGTAATATCATCGCCGCTGGACAGGCCGGTCCTGATGGATACGGCCCCGGCAGTATTAATGGTGCCGGCGGCACCGGTGGTAATGACATCGGCGGCATAAAGGGTAACAGCGGTAAGCGCGGTGCTTCCGCCGATATCGTCGTTAATAGTAATATCATCGGCGGAGTTAACGGTAAGGGTTTTGGAACCGTTGACAGAATCAAGGACCACATCACCGTCGGAATTGGTGGTGGTTAAGGTAACATTGTTATTCAAAAGCACGTTGCCGGCGCTGCTAAAATTAATGCCTGCTGCTCCGTCTGCGGTTATATCGCCGTTTAATGTGGTTGAGCCGGAAGTAGTGGTTACAGAAACGCTGGACACCGGATCAGACGAACCGATGGTGCCAAGCACGACATTACCTGAACCGTCAGCGGTAACGGCAAAGGCTACTGCCTCGCCTGCCGAGTCAATCAGGGCCGTGCCGAAATCTATATATCCATTATTGGCGGTGGTCTGGAAGGTGCCGGAATTGACAGTATCCAGTGTTACGGCATTGGCATTGATATCAATATTACCCCCTACCAGCACAGTATTATAGAAAACTGCCGTAGAGGCGTTAACGGTCAGGGCTCCCGGATCAGTGGTATTACCGATAGTATTCTGGAATGTTACAATGCCGTTTAAAGCATTCGCGGTCAATGTCTCGGTATTGTCCGAGGTCGCATTGACGGTATTATAAAATGTCACATTGCCGTTGGCGCTGGATACAACGGCATTAGCTGCTAAAGTCACTGCTCCGTGCAACGCCACATCGCCGCTGGTGGTGGAGGCTATGGTATTGGTGATGCCGGCGGCACCCGCTATATCCACATCCCCGCCGCCGGAAATCTCGGTGCCGAAGGCGGTTCCCATAGTCAAAGTGTCGGTGTTATTAATATCAATTGCACCTGCGCCGGTGGTGGTGATCTTGCCGACGTAAGTTCCTGTGCCCAAGGCTATTGCTCCGGCAGAGGTGATATCTATCTCGCCGTTGACCGCGCTGACGCTGGCGGCAGCACTCTGGGCGATATTGACGGCATCGTCCGCGCTGATCGTGATAGTGCTGGAACCGGTGGTGGAAACGTTACTGTTAAGCACGATATCCGCGGTCCCGGCGCCGGCGGTGTTATCCAAGGTAACATTCCCGCCTGCCTGGATGGAACCGGTGGAGGCAACGGTGATATCCCCGGTAATCGCGGTATCCACTGTTACCCCGCCGCTGGTTTTGAAATTGCCGTTAAAGCCGACAGTGGTAGCGGAGTCGATATCCAGCGAGGCGATATCGGCGTTGTTTAAGGTTACGGCTCCCCCGGCGGAGATCGTGAGATTATTTGCGCCGGTCAAAGGGCCGAGGGTTATGGTGCCGGCGCCTGCGCTGGTATCTATATCGATCGCATTAGCCAGCGTCGTGAGGCCCACCACGCCGGAAGTATTGACAGTTTCAGCCTTGATATCACCGCTAAGAACCAACTGCTGTGCGCTGACAGATATATCTTCAAGCCTGTATGTTCCCCCAAATGTCCCGGCATAAACAGTGCCTTGGCCGGCAGTCAGGCTTAAATCACGCGATGTAGCATCGTTTGAGTCAACCGTGCAGTTCAGACGGATATCACCGTCAGTCGAAGTGAGCCCTACGCCGTCAATATTTACCCACATACTTCCGTCTATAGTCAAATCTCCGTGGGCGGTAACACCAGTACCACTAGAGCTAAAAACCGTGCCGCCGCCGGAGTATTCTGCAATAAGATGTAGAGAACCGATGCTGTTGTCAACAGGTCGGTAGAGCCTTATTATGCAGGATCTTAGGGTTACAACAGGGGCTTCAAGATCACTACTCGCCCCTATTTCTATATCGGACAATGTAGAAGCAGTATTCGCAGTAAGAGTCAAAGAATGACCTGCTGTAAGAGCCGCTTGAACCGCAATATCCGCCCCGGCATTAATAGTGGTGAAAGTGGCGTCCTGAATGGCCGTCACCGCATGGTTGAGTAACATCGTGTTTCTTACAGCAGTCATGCTCGCATTAAGGACATTGCTTATGTCTGCGTTTAGGCCGATCGTATATTCGGCTATCACCGTCAGGTTATGCCCCTGGCCGTTGATCGCGTTAAGCAAGACGCTCTGCGCCGAGTCGAGTGTCACATCCGAACCCAGGCGAACATTGGTCGCCCCTTTTAAGTCAATGTCCTCTCCCGAGGTATCGCCGTTAACGTCTATAGTGTTATGCAGGGTGGTGACCCCGGTTGAGGTGATGGTCAAATCCTCAAGCTGAACGCTATTACCCACGGAATTCCCCAATGTCACGTTGCCGCTGCCGGCGGCAAGAGTCAGGGAATCGGTATTCGCCGCGGCCGCGTTGACGGTACCGGAGATGTAAATATCGGCATTGGCGGCGGCGGTGCTGATGCTTCTGACGCCGCTAATGACTACGTTATCATAGATTTCAACGTCTCCGGCAGAGGTTATATCGGCGGAGATAGTAGTGGTCCCGCCGGAACCGTTTATGGTCAGACTCCCCACGCTCACCGCTCCGCCGAAACTGGTATCATTAGCGCTAATAATCAAAGAGGTTGGGTCGTCAGAACTTCCGATGGTACTTGAAAAAACGGCGTCTGCGGCATTAACAGCCAGGGAAAAAGCGCCGGAGACGTCTCCGGAGAAGGTAACGCTATCGTTAAGACTGGTGATAACGGAAGCGGAGCCGAGGGTAACATCCCTGGTAAAAGTTATACTGCCTCCGGCAATAATATCGGCGGAAGTGGTAAGAGCGCCTGCTTTTTCCGCGCCGAAGGTTACAGAACCCGAACCTGTCTGGATATCGGCGCCTGCGGCGATCGTAGTTGCGTCGGTGGAATCAACAGTGATGTTACCGGTTGTGGCTATTATCGGTTTGTTTATCGCCAGGGTATCTCCGGCGTCTATATTTACGTTACCGGTGCCGCTGTCGAGAGCGGCGCCGATAATGACCGCGCCCGTCTGATCTATGACAATGCCGCCTCCGGCGGTTGTAATCGTGCCGCCGGTATTATCGAAGCTGGTGCCCGCGGAAGTAAAACTCCCTCCCCCGGTATTTATCGCGGCGCCGATAGTGATCCCGGCCGAATGGCCGCTAAGATCCACCGCGCCGCCGTTGGTGGTAATCGTGCCCAAGGCGCCGCTGGTAAAAGATGTCCCGTTAGAATCAAAGCTGCCGCCGTTCAAAGCAACGGAATTGTTGAGCGTAACCGCCCTTGTCGCTTTCAAATTCAAACTTCCGGAACCTGAAAAATCCACGGCGGTCGAAAGCGTTATATCCCTTTCCGCCGTCAAGGTAAGGCTGTGGGCGGTCGTATTGGTTAAAGTCCTGCCCGGGGCGTTGAGCGTAATATCTCCGCTGCCTGCGCCTCCGCTGCTTACCGTAGTAATCGTGGTATCTCCGGCAAGAAGATGCGTGATCAAAGTATCGATATCTATCTGCGACGTGTTGCGGCCGACATTATCCGCCCAATCGTCAACCGTCCATAGGGTATCGTCTGTGCCGGCGTCATTGATGGTAATGTCCGTGGGATCTATGAGCAATAATCCGGCTTTGCCGTGGGGAGCGCTTCTGTCGATAATACCGTTTACTTCCACATACTTCTGCCCGCTGAATTCGACAAAACCGCCGTTGCCGGAGTTATCCCCGCCTCTGACCCCGATTTGGGCGGTAGGAGCCATCAACGCGCTGTCGGGAGAGAAAACTACCACCCTGCCGCCGTTGCCTTCTGCGCCGGCATTCGCGGTAGTAGCGCTATGCGCCCCCAATGCCACAGTCTTAGCGGCGCGCAATTCAACATTACCGCCGCCGCCCGCGCCAAGACCGTCTGCTTTCACGGTCCCAAACTGACCGACTTTTTCCCCGCGTATTTCGATTGTGCCGCCGTTCGCACCCGCCTCAACCGCGCTCGCATCCAAAGTTCCGCTGTTCTCCACAATTCCTTCGCTGGAGGAAGTAAGCACGATCTTACCGCCCTTGTTGACCATAGAGCCGGCCTTGACCACGCCGGACTGGTTGATCAATTTGCTGAAGACGTCCTGGGCCGCTTCCGCTTCTATATAGACCTTGCCGCCGTTGGCGTTTATTTCGCCGACGTTGTCCACCCCGAACTCGACCTTCTTGCCTTCTTTATCATAAACGTTGTCCAGAACCTTGCCGTCAACGGCGACCTGGATCAAACCTTCGCTGTCGGCGTTCAGAGTGACCTTACTGCCGCTGACCAGATTGACCGTGCCGAGTCCGGCATTGATTACGCCCTCATTCCTCACCGCTCCGCCGGCCAAAGTAACACCCATAGGCCCTGTGGCGGTGATGGTCCCGGCGTTGGTGATCAAACCGGCGGCGCCTGTGCCCTGTTCCAGCACATAACTGCCGTTAAGAAAATCCTGCATAGACATATTCAGGGTGGAAACCACCAGTCCGGCCACGTTGACCGAAGCGCCGGAGCCGAAAAGGGTGCCGCTGGGGTTAAGCAGGAAAACATTACAATTGGCGGTGAGTGAACCTTGTATATTGGAGAGCTGGCCGCTTATATCGTGATGCACAAAAACAGCATTTGGGTTTGTAGCGTTATCATTAACGGTATATCCCTCCGCTATATTGAAACCGCTTCTATGCTCAAGCCAGTTCCGTAGGCTATCTGTACTAAAAGTCACTGTTTTTCCGTCGGCACTTAAAGTTTCAGAAACATTCCCGGATAGAACTTCAGTTTCTGCGGGGAGACCTCCGGCGAACGCGGCTGTATGACAATTCGTAAGCGCCAGCAATGCGGATACGATGACCACAACTGCCTTATTCATTTTTATATACCGGCCTTGAGTTCTCATTTTTCCCCCTGCCATCGGTTTAACGTAAATACTGAAAGATGATATGAATAATGACAAATCGTAGATCACGCCGGCCCGCGCATTACCAGTCGTACTGCATCCCGAAATGCACCCTGCTGTTGGCATCATCGCTGGGCTTCTCTTTACCTAATGGGAACCCGAAATCTATACGGGCGCGCAGATGCTCATAGAGGTCGAAACGGAAACCGAAACCCGCGCCGACCAGCAGTTTCTCATTATCTTCGCCTACCTGCTTATTAACGTATCCTTTACCTGCGTCAATAAAGCCCACCACCTGCACGGCATCGATAATCCTGGTGTGTTTTTTATCGAACGGGACTTTCAATATGGATGGGAGCAGGAAAGGCGGCATGCGCAGTTCCACGGTGTTGATCCAGCCGTAATCCGCCAGGTATTCGTTCTCCTGGAAGCCTCGGACGCTGTCCGCGCCTCCGAGCGTCATCTGCGCTCCGCTGACAAGCGCGAAAGGCGTGTACTGACCTTTAAAGGAATTTACCAGCCACATAGAGCCCGGCAGACGCGTAACTCTGGAAATGGAACCGGTATATTTCTGGAATTCTCCTCCGGCGTCAATACGGCTGGCACTCTCGTCATGCTTTTCCATAGAACCGAGGAACTCCGGTATCGCGAAATGCGCTTCGCCGGTCAACCCGGTGCGGCCCAGATTATCCTTTTCCTCAAAATTTATGCCTGCCTTAAGGATACGCAGTTCATCATGGGCAGTTTCATCCCCCATAATCTTGTTATACACGCTCAAGGAATCAAATCCGGCGGTCAGGTTACTGGTCAAGCTCAAGCTGGAACCTGAATCCTCATCAACGAATTCTTTCTCAAGCCAGGGATGACTGACATATAGCCCCCAAAGTTCCGCGTGGCCTGTGGGAGAAAGCCCGGGTATCGCAAACTGGCCTCCGATGTCCGCCTTGGAATACGCGGCATAAACGCCGGCGCGGGTGTTGTATCTTGAAACAGGCATATCGTAAACCGCGCTCCCGCTATATACCTCTGTTTTGCTGTTGGCAATAAACCTCAAGGAAAGGATATCGTCGTTGCCTAAGAGATTGGTATTCCTGTAACCCAGCCCCCAGCGGTTGAGACTGGTGTATCTGGTGCCGCGGTTATTTAGCTCAGCGGAGAAATGATGCGGAGACCTTTCGTTTTCCACCTTCAACAGGATATCCGAGGTCTCCGGAGTGGCGCCGGGCGACAACACCGCTCGCACGGTGCGGTCGGGCTGTTTGTTTATCTGTTTTAGAGAAGATTCTATCCTGGCGGAATTGAGTATCTGGCCTTTCTCCACCAGGAACCTGCGCCTGATGACCTCCGGTTTGCTGTGTTTCGGCTTCTCCACCGTGATCTCGCCTACCCTGCCTTCCACCACGTTGAATTCAACGGTATTATTGCTTATTTCCTGCGGCGGCAGGTAAGCCAGGCTGACCAGGTACCCCTTCTTGCGGTAAAGCGCGGTAATATCGTCGGCGGCTTTCTTCAGATCGCTCATCGAAAGCTCTTTGTTTTGGTATTTAACCAGTACCTTTTCCAGTTCCTGCGCGCTAAAAAGCCGGGCTCCGCTTACCACGAATTTCTTTATCATGGTCTTGGGTTCGGGAGGAGCGAGCATTGCCTTGACTTCGGGCACCACTTCCGCGATCTTTTCCAGCACCTTTTTCTGCTGGGCGATCAACTCGGCCTGGCCGGCCACGGTCTCTTCCAGTTTATTGACCTTAATGCGCAAAGTGTTTACTTCCGCCGAAAGGTCTCCGTCGGACGGCTCCTGGGCGTAAAGCGGTATCCCGTATGAAAGAAAGTTAATAAGGACAAGGCACGAGATTATCTTCCTGGCGATTTTTCTGGTCTTCATTCGGCTCCTGTGAAACTATATATTCAAAAGTGCTTATTTTTGCCTGCGCGCTTTTTCAGCTAATGCCGCATCTTTCCTGGCTTTCGCTTCCGCGGCTTTTCTCTCTTTTTCCGCTGCGGCGGCCCGTTTTCTCGCGTCAAGATCGGCACGCTGCGCCGCGAGTCTGGCTTCCCGTTCTTTTCTCAAATGCTCCTGCCTTACGGCCGCGTCTCTTTCGGCTTGAACTCTTTTCTCTTCTTTTTGGCGGGCAAGTTCTTCTTTACGCTCTTGCGCGGCCCGCTGTCCGGCTTCGGCTTGCTGTTTCTGCCGGGCGATATTATTCTCACGCTCTTTGCGCAACTGCTCTTGTTTATCGGCTAACTCTTGCTTCCTGGCTTCGGCAGCAGCGCGTTTTTCCGAAAGTCTTTGCTCGCGCTCTCTGCGCAGTTCTTCTTTTTGCTGTTCCGCCTGTTCTTTACGCACTTCCGCAACGGCTGCCGCCTCTACGCGTTTCTGCTCCTTTTGCTTCAGAAGCTCTTCTTTACGCTCCTGCGCGGCCCGCTGTCTGGCTTCAGCTTGCTGCTTCTGCCGGGCGAGTGTATCTTCACGCTCTTTGCGCAACTGCTCTTGTTTATCAGCCAACTCTTGCTTCCTGGCTTCGGCAGCAGCGCGTTTGTCCGAAAGTCTTTGCTCGCGCTCTCTGCGCAGTTCTTCTTTTTGCTGTTCCGCCTGTTCTTTACGCACTTCCGCGGCGGCTGCCGCCTCTACGCGTTTCTGCTCCTTTTGCTTCCAAATCTCTTCTTTACGTTCCTGCGCGGCCTGCTGTTTGGCTTCGGCTTCCTGCTTTTGCCGGGCGAGTGTATCTTCACGCTCTTTTTGCAGTTGTTCGCGCCTGGCAGCCGCTTCCTTTTCTTTGGCTTCGACAGCGGTGCGTTTTTCCGACAACTGCTGCTCCCGCTGCTGCCTAAGCTCTTCTTTACTCTGCGCTTCCTGCAGACGCTTTGCTTCCAGCGCGGCTGACGCCTCGGCTCGTTTCTGCTCTTTTTGCTTCAAAAACTCTTCTTTACGCTCCTGCGCGGCCTGCTGTCTGGCTTCGGCTTCCTGCTTCTGCCGGGCGAGTGTATCTTCACGCTCTTTGCGCAACTGCTCTTGTTTATCAGCTAACTCCTGCTTCCTGGCTTCGGCAGCAACGCGTTTTTCCGAAAGTTTTTGCTCGCGTTCTCTGCGCAGTTCTTCTTTTTGCTGTTCCGCCTGTTCTTTACGCACTTCCGCGGCGGCTGCCGCCTCTACGCGTTTCTGCTCTTTTTGCTTCAAAAGCTCTTCTTTACGCTCCTGCGCTTCCCGGCTCTTTTTTTCCGCCGCGGCCTTCTTTTCAGCAATTCTAAGCTTGTGCTCTTTCTTCTCCATGGCCGCGCGCGCCTGCTTTTTTTCCTTCAAAAGGGCCTTTTTCTCGGCTTTGTCGCGCGACACGTCCAGGGCGTGATTATAAGAAGCTATTGCTTCCTCATACTTCTCTACGGAAGAAAGCCTGCGCGCGTTCTCTATAATAGTGGAAACAGGTTCGGATTTTATGGTAACAAAACCGGAGGGGGATTCTGTCTGCGGCCGGCAAGGAGCGGTCTCGGCACAAGCGGTGCGCCCGGGTAAAAGAACAGAGAGGGAGCTTCCGAGCGCGATAACGAAAACGATATGTTTTAGAGGATGCTGAAGGCGTGTTGTCACTTTACAAACTTTCTTTTTTGTACTATACGCTCATCTCTTTTTCTTTTTTGGGGGGTCTTCGATGCGTTTTACTATACACACAGCCTTGAAACTTGTCAATGCTTTTTTTAGCAGGCCGTAAAGCGCTCCTCTTTCAACGGCTTATAACCATTTATGAACTCTCGAGCCGTCATCTCTTTTTTACTCTCCGGCTGAAGTGTTTTTACCCGGATACTCCCTCTCCCACAGGCTATCTCCAGTCCTTTTTCATCAACAGAAATTATTTCCCCGGGGGGAATGCCTTCCGCTATGGAACAGGTATCCACCGCCTTGTTTATCTTGATCGTTTTTCCGCGAAAATACGAAAAGGTCCCCGGCCAACCGGCGCAGCCGCGCACCAGATTATGGATAGAAAAAGCCGGTTTATTCCAGTCTATCCGGCCGTCTTCCTTTTTCAGAAGCCGCGCGAAGGTGGCCTCTTCTTCCTTCTGCGGGATCTCCTTCCACACGCCTTTTTCGATATCTTTTACGGCTTCGGCCAGTAACTCCGCCCCTGCCGCGGAAAGGCGTTCTCCCAGGCTAAGCGCGTCTTCGTCTTGCGGTATATCTTTTTCCAGGGAACGTAAAACCGGGCCCGCGTCCATTCTCTCGACCATCTTCACCACGCATACCCCGGTTGATTTATCTCCGTTTATCAGGGCCCAGTTCAAGGGGGCCGCGCCTCTATACTTAGGAAGCAAAGAAGGATGCAGATTGATTGCCATTGTTCCCGGAAGAGACAACACTTGTTCGGAAAACATCCGGCCGTAGGCGGCTACCACGAATAAATCGGCGTTAAGGCCCTTCAGGAAATTAAGCGCCTCGGCATCGTTTATATTCTCCGGCTGAAAAACTTGTATTCCCAGGCGCAGGCTCTCTTCTTTTACGGCAGTCCCTGCCGGCCGCATCCCGCGCGCCTTATGCCTGTCCGGCTGTGTAACGACACAAACAGGCGCAAAACCGGCATTTACCAACCCGGCCAGCGGTTTTACAGCGAACCTCGAACTCCCAAAAAAGACTATTTTCATATTTTATATGCGCAGTTGTTACCGACAATAAAACTCGGCTGTCGTTTATCGGTTACGATGCCCTTGCTTTAGTCTTACGTTTTTCGGCTTTAAAACGTTCCCGTTACCGTGAACCGAAACGGGT